>OGFI01000086.1_pt1 | contig 79745 bp, 68 predicted proteins | sample 1570901 | NCBI WGS metagenome assembly OGFI01 (sample SAMEA2582018, study PRJEB24529) | metagenome | biome: Human gut stool | place: China | collected 2011 | reverse complement strand
ATATTGTAAATTCCATGGCAAATTCTATTATCGAAATGTGGAGTTCTCCGGAGAAAACGCTGGAATACTCAAAAAATGCAAGAGAACATGCAAGAAAAACCCATGATAAAGAGCAGAATTTCGCAAAATTGCAGGAAATCTATGCAAACATAGCAGGGAGGAAGGAATGAAGCTGATATTTGTCTCAAACTATTTTAATCATCATCAGCTGCCCTTCTGTGATGCTCTGTATGAATTGCTGGAGGGAGATTTCTGTTTCCTGCAGACACAGCCCATGGAAGAAGAGCGGGTGAAGATGGGCTGGCAGGCCGAGGAACGTCCCTACGTGCGCTACGCTGCGAAGAATTCGTGTGCACATAAGTCTGGGGTGGAGAAAACGCCCGGCTCTGAGTCGAACAGCAACGCCGTCACAAATGCGGAAGATTTTGAGAAACTATTGCTTACCGCGGATGTGGTGATCTTCGGCGGATGCGATGACGAAAGCTATATTCAGGAGAGACTGACTGCCGGAAAACCGATCTTCCGTTATAATGAACGCTTATATAAGGAAGGGCAATGGAAGGCTGTTTCTCCGAGAGGCCTGTTGCAAAAATACAAGGATCACACCAGATACCGTAAGGCACCGGTGTATTTCCTGTGCGCAGGAGCCTATGTGCCTTGCGATTATCACCTGATCCATGCCTACCCCGGCAAAATGCTGCGCTTCGGCTATTTCCCGGAGACCAGGCATTACGAGGCAGGGCAGCCCTTCAATCACAAAGAACCGGGCAGTATTCTGTGGGCGGCCCGGATGATCGACTGGAAGCATCCAGAGCTGGTGGTGAAAACAGCATCTTATTTAAAAGAACATCTGGAAGAAAATACGTTTCATATTACCATGATCGGCGGAGGGGAACTGGAGGAAGAGACGCATCGCCTGGCAGAGGAACTCGGAGTGACCGACGTGATCACCTTTCCCGGTTTTCAAGGCCCGGAAGAAGTCCGGGCGGCCATGGAAAAGTCAGAAATCTATCTGGTCACCAGTGACCGCAAAGAAGGCTGGGGGGCAGTGGTGAATGAAGCCATGAACAGCGGCTGTGCTGTGGTGGCAGATCATATGATCGGAGCGGCTCCCTGGCTGATCCGTCAGGGAGAAAACGGCAGTATGTACCGGGACGGTGAGGAACAGGAATTATTTCGGACCGTGGAACGGCTTCTCAGGGATCCCGGAGAGTGCCGCAGACTGGGAGAAAACGCACAGCAGACCATTGTCGGGGAATGGAATGCCCGGACGGCTGCGGAAAGATTGATCGAACTGTGCCGGAAAATGAAGTTCTTGCCAGAAATGTCAGAAGAACAGGAAATGCCGGATGCCGACCAGGATGTGATGCAGGACATCACAACACCTGCCCCGGTGATTCCACAATTATGGAATGACGGCCCCTGCTCTCCGGCCCCTGTGATCCCGGAGCGGTCTATGTATAGGAGAATAAACAGTGAACAGTAGTGTAACCAAGCAACCGCTGATCAGTGTGATCGTGCCGGTGTACAATATCATACCGTATCTGCCCCGCTGCGTGGAAAGTCTGCGGACACAGACATACGAAAATCTGGAGATTTTGCTGATCGATGATGGTTCCACGGATGAGACACCGGCATTATGTGACCGGCTGGCAGCGGAGGATGAGAGAATCCGCGTCTTCCATAAAAAGAACGGCGGGCCTTCCTCTGCACGGAATTTCGGATTACAGCAGGCCGGGGGAGAATATGTGGGCTTCGTGGACAGCGATGACTACGTGGATGCGGATATGTATGAGCGGCTGTACGGGGCAATCGAAAAGACCGGAATGCCCGTAGCGCAGGTCGGCAGAGATGAAATCGACAAAGACGGCAATATTTTACCGAATATCTGCGAGCCGGTGGCAACGGAACAGGTGATCCCGGCAGAAGGTTTTCTGAAGGAACTTCTGATGCATCGTGGAGACTGCTCCTTCTGTACCAAGCTTTTGCGGAAGGACCTGTTTACCATAGAACAATTTCCGGTGGGGGCACTGAATGAAGATTTTCATTTATTAGTAAAAATGCTGACCCGGGAGGAAAGTGCAGTTCCGGGGATTGCATGCATTCCCGGACAGGCGTATCATGTATTTTATCGTCCGGACAGCAATACCAGAGACAAGAACCGGTTCTCCAGAGTATTCGCCGACAATATCGACAATGCGGACATGGTGCTTGCACTGGTGGATAGAAAATATCCGGAGCTGTCGGAAATCGCATTCCGGTTCGGTATTTTCCAGCGGCTGGATTATCTGCTGCACATCCCTATTGCACAGATGACCGGGGACAACGCATTCTACCGCAGGGTGGTGTGTGACTTGCGTCACGGCTGGTGGAGAGCCATGAAAAATCCCTGGCTTACCAAAAAGAACAAGTGTTATCATACACTGTTTGCCATTGCACCGAAGGGAATCCGGGTACTGCATAAGAAACTGAAGCACATAGAGTGATGCCCAACGTAGAGGCAGGATAGAACGGGCAACACAGCAACCATAAAATAAGGAATGAGTCACGTTACATGAAGAGAAAATTGGCATTTCTGGGAGCAATTCTCCTGGCGGCATTTATATTCACCTACGAGGGCAATACCTATCAGACGCATGCATTGGATGAAGAAGATCAGGCATGGATCGAAGAAGCACGAGGGGCTTTGCAGAATATCGTAGAAGACCGGGAGGTCATGGCACTGGTCTATCTGTGCGATGATCTGACGATCCGTGCGGAAGCGGCGGAAGACAGCACAAAAGTGGTCACCGTGCCCAGTGGACAGATGGTGGAGATCCGGGATGTGACGGTGGATGAAAACTATCAGGTCTGGGAAAAAGTATCCGCCGAGGTAAAGGGCAAGGTCTACGAGGGATATATCCCCCGGGATTATCTGGCATGCTCGGATGAACGTTTTCTGGAATGGGAAGAACTGTACGGCATGAATCCCGGAGCGGCGGTTATGCTGGCAGAGGAAAATGCCACCGGTGTCTATGCGGACATCGAGCAGTTCCCGGAGGGCTACCGGCCGGCATTGCAGGCTTTGAAACAGAAACATCCCAACTGGACCTTTGTACGACAGAATACCGGACTGGATTTCCAGACCGCAGTCAACAACGAACTGCAGGGTGGAAAAAGTCTGGTCTATAAGAGTTACGGGGATTATTGCAAGGAAGGACAGCACAGCCCCAACTGGTATTTCGCTTCGGAAGATGTACTGAAATTATACATGGACCCCAGAAATTCCCTGCAGGAGAATGCTATTTTCCAGTTTGAACAGCTGACCTACAACGCAAGCTATCATACGGAAGAAGCGGTAAAGAATTTCCTCGAGGGAACCTTCATGAACAGCAGTCAGAACGCACCGGAGACCTCAATGAAATTCTACCATATTTTCTGGTCCATCGGTGCGGAGGAGAACCGGCAGGTCAGCCCGTTCCATCTGGCAGCCAGAGTACTGCAGGAGCAGGGAGAGGGGACATCCCCGCTGATTTCCGGCACCTATCCCGGTTATGAACATTATTACAATTATTTCAATGTGGGAGCTTCCGGCAGTACCAATGAAGAAGTGATCCGCAATGGATTGAATTATGCCAAAGATCATGACTGGCATGGAGCCTACTACTCGATCCTTGGAGGAGCGGAAGTAATCTCCGCAAGCTACATACGTAAGGGCCAGGATACCCTGTATTTACAGAAATTCAATGTATCCCCCACTGCCAGCAATCCGGTATATACCCATCAGTATATGCAGAACATCTCAGCACCCACCAGTGAGGCACTGAGCATGAAGAAACTGTATGAAAGTGCGGGAGCGCTGGAGAATACCTTTGTCTTCAAGATTCCGGTCTATGAAAATATGCCGGCCAGCCCCTGCCCGATGCCGACTTCCTCTACCAATGTGGTATTGCAGGTACCGTCGGGTTACGATGCTTCCACGATCTATGTGGACGGCATTGCCTATACACCACAGGTGCGGAATAACCGCCGTATCGTCAAACTGCCGAACGGAAATGCCCAGTCGGCGGTCGTGTACCGGTATAATGAGAACGGAGCGCCCATCGGCATGTATGTCTGGACCCTGGAATATCGTAACAATGCCTATGTGGCCACAGAACAGCCGGGACTTACGGATCTGCTGACCTACCATGGATTTTCCATCCGGATTACCGGAAAAGCGGGAATCCGCTTTAAGACCGGTATCAGTACGGACCTCAGAGCACAACTGCTGGGAAATGGTGTGAACGGCTATCATCTCAAGGAATACGGAACACTGGTCATGAACAATGCCAACCGGACAAGCTATCCCATGATCAAAGGCGGCGAAAAAGTCATCAGCGGACTGGCTTACGGTACGAATGCCAACGGCACCCATCAGGATAGTATTTATGAGACCGTGAGTGGCAGATACCGGTTCACTTCCGTACTGGTCGGCCTTCCGGCAAACCAGTATAAGGTGGAATATGCATTCCGCGGATACATCATCCTGAACAAGGATGGCAAGGACATTACCATTTACGGTCCGGTGCAGGCCCGCAGCATCTATGCTCTGGCACAACAGGTCCTGGATATGGGAACCTATGCACAGGGCTCGGAGGCGGATGCTTTCCTGCGGAAGCTCATCAGCGATGCACAGGAATGATATGCGAATATCGGGCAGAATAGTGGAAACGTACAGCACGGAATGATTCTCAGGTATCAAGGTCGAGAGCATTTGGTCTCGACATCATAGAATATAGAAGATAGGACAAAAAGATGAAAAGAAAAGCAACAAGATTTCTGGCACTGGCCATGAGCGCTGTTCTGGTAACATCCCTGACGGCCTGCGGAGATGGCAGTGATGAAAATGCGAAGGATGCCGTGACTCCCGTAGAGGCACAGCCGATGCTCTCAGAGCTGGAGCTGGAGATTCTCAATCTGGAGACAAAATATAATAAAGGAGAGTTTACCCAGGAGGATTATCTGTCATTGGCCGATGCCTACAACAGAGCGGGATACATCCGCAAACAGCGGGATATGCTGGAACAGGATTACCGGCTTTATGCGGATGAGGAAGCATTTGCTGCTCTACAGGAGATCAGCGTGAATCTGGAGGAAGAGACAGAGGGGATCCGCAGCCGTGCACAGGAAATGCAAAATGATCTGGAGCTGACCGAGTATCTGAGTGAGAGCGTGAATCTCATCGACAGCGAGGACTGGTTCACCACCATGATGCCCAAACTGAAAGAGGGACAGCGAAACTACTATCTGGAAAGAGACAGTCAGCCTCTGCTCTATGTACAGACCGGCTATACGGAAGAGGGACAATGCTTCTCCAGGGTGTGGTATACCGGAAGTGACACGAAACGTTTTCTGAGCCAGGAGGGTGCAACGATCCGGCTGGTAACAGTGACAGCGGCCGGTGCGGACGAGAACATCGCGGATCCGGCAGAAACTGAGAATCCCGATGCCACACAGGAAACGGGAACCACAGAAGCCAGGGCCCGGGAAAATACAACGACAGAGATTTCGGATACAACAGCGCCTCTGGCAGATACACCGGAAACCATGAAAGACTGGAACGGCACCTTCGAAGCCTGGAGCGTGGACAGCGCTACCGGAAGCATTACCCATGAACAGGGAACCATGCAGGGCGGTGTGCTCGCCGGAGACTATACCTGCGATGTCCATACCGGAGAAGGTGCGCTGGATGTCTATTCCCTCTGGAGCAACCGGGAGGGCATGGAATATATCACTTACACGGGAAGTTTTGATTCCGAAGGAAAGATCCTGACAGAGCAGCCTTCCGAAGAAATCAAGAAAAAACTGCTGGAGGGAACAGATTATACGGATCTGATCCTCTATGCCTATGATGCTACCGGTGAAAACTGCCTGTGGCAGGGAATCGGTGAGGGTATTACCGCAGAGGAGTATCGTTTTGGCGGGGAAATGATCGGACTGGAGACCCGTCCGGAATACACGTCCTATGAGGTGACAGAGGATATGACAGCAGAGGACAATGCAAATACAGCAGAGGGAACCGGTGCCGCCACGGACGGCGGAGAGAACGGCAACGCAGCGGACAACACCACGGGTGCCATAGACAGTGATACCCCGCAGATCCGTATTTTTGACGGAGAAGTACAATGGTTTGACGGAAAATACTGGGTCAGCGCCGGTGCGGTCAGAGAAATGGCAAAACAGGATCCTTTTGCGGCTTATGAAGAAAACCATGATACCACTGCATCCGGAAGCGTCACGGGAAGCATTACCGGCAAAATCACCGGCAGTGCAGATGGCAACAGTACAGCCGGTAACGATGGGCAGACGATCACCGGCAGCGGAACCGTGTCGGGAGACAAGACCGGCGGAAGTATTCAGAAACCTGCAGCCACCCAGAATCCCGGCACCACGCCAAAGCCAACGACCAAACCTGCTGCGACAAAGCCTGCAGTCACTCCAACCCCTGCGCCCACACCGGCTCCGACCCCGAAACCTGCGCAGGATGATGACGATGACGACGATGATGACAGCGGCAGCAGTGATTCCGGCAGTAGTGATTCCGGCAGCAACGATAACGGAAGCAGTGACAGCGGCAGTTCCGGTGGAGACAGCGGCGGAAGTGATGTAGATATGGACTGGACACCGGATCTATTGTAAGAAAGGATATTTTATACCAATGAAACTGACAGAACGAAAGAAAATGATATTGATCCACATCGCGTGGATCCTGGCACTGGCGGTGATCCTGTGGCCGCTGTTTACGATCGCAAAATACGATTATCCCTCTGCGGATGACTGGTCTTTCGGAAAATATATGTACCGGGCAATGCAGGCCGGAGAAGGAATCGCCGGTGTATTTCATGCGATATACCAGACATTGGCACAAAATGTGTGGGAAGCCAGATTTTCCATACTGATTCTGTCGGCTTTGCAGCCTGCGGCATTTGGAGAACATTTTTACCGGATCACCCCCTATCTGATGATCGGTTCCGTGATCCTGTCCCAGTTCCTGCTGCTCAGAGAATGCATTGCGGGCCAGGCAAAGGAGAACCGCTGGCTGATCCTGCCCATCGGTATTCCCATGGCAATTCTCCAGGTGCTTTACTGCCCCTATCCGGAGGAAAGCTTTTATTGGTATAACGGTTCGGTGAATTACACTTTTGTGTATAGCTTGTCACTGGTCCTGCTGACATTGTATCTGGAAATTGCGCTTCGCGAGACCGGCAAGGCAAAGCGGGGCGTGCTTACCGTGCTGGCCTGCCTGCTGGCGATTCTGGTGGGTGGCAACAATTTTTCCACCAGCGTATCCACCATGTGCCTGTTGATCTGTCTGCAGATCTTATTCCTGATCTGCCGTAAAGATGCTTTTCGCCGGACCTGGATCGTGACTCTGTTAGAGACACTCAGCGTATTGATGTGTGTGACTTCTCCGCTGACAGCCACCAGACTCAACGGCAATTTTGGCGGCAGCACAGCCAATTCCCCTTTGATGGCCATCTGGCTGTCCCTGGAGAGAACTTTTCTGAATATTATCAGCTGGACGAATCTGAAGGTCCTGCTGCTACTGGTTCTGCTGATCCCTTTCTTCTGGAAAGCGGTCAGAAAAATGAACTATGAGTTTCGCTTCCCCGGCCTGTTTACTGCGCTGACCTTCGGAGTATACGCCTCCCAGGCTACTGCAACGATCTACGTGGACGGCACCATGGGCGGCGGCAGGCAGGGAGCTATCCTGTGGTATTTCTATGTGCTGTGGATGGTGGCCAATGTACTGTACTGGTGTGGCTGGATCGCAAAGTGGGTTCTGAAAGCGGAAAAGAGCGAAAAGGCAGACCTGTTGGCACAGAAATACCTCCTGCGTTATTTTGCAGTGACGGGGGCACTTCTGGCAGCAGTCGTTCTGTTCGGCAATGTCCAGAGCACCACCAGTTACCGTGCCTACCGCATGTGGAGAAACGGCTGGGCACAGGCCTACGGCGCCGGCTGGGAAGAGCGGATCACGGTGCTGAAGGATGATTCCGTGAAAAATCCGGTGTTCCGACCGCTGAATTATGTGGAACTGCTCATGTATACCGATCTGCAGCCCGAGAATGGCTATGTGTGGGTAAATACGGCCTGTGCGGAGTATTATGGGAAGGAATCTGTGACGGTGGTAGCCGGGATGGCGGGAGAATAATTGCAGGATATTATGGAGAGCTGCTTTTCTTCCAGACAACAGGTGAACAATTACCTGATCTGGGCAATCCGGATGATCAACAGTCCGGTAAGTACAATAGCAAAGACACTTCTTGAAGATGAGGGACTTCGAAATATAGTAGAAGAGAAAAGCAAAAACACTCAGGACTTTTACACGCGTTTTTTCTCCGGGGTGCGAAAAAATAAGGAAACAGGAGACAACCTTGGGGAAGAAATGCTTGCGGTATGCCTGCATGTTCTTATGAAATTGCCGGAAGAAGAGGGAAAATTTTGCGTAATTACAGATGATAAAGGCGCCGCAGGTAAAATAGATGCCTCTTTCAGACGGGTGAACCGGAGATACCGGCAACAATGGAATCATCAAAATCCTTGGAGCTGAAATCTACGATATAGACAATCGGGAGATTACATTGGACTGTGCAGAGGCGGCCCGGAAAATAGTGGAGAAGAAGATACATATTGCGTTGTAGGGAAGGCATCGGTGGAATATCGGTGCCTTTATTCGCAGAATCCAGCTTTGCATGGCTCTGAATAGTTACAAACTATGATATATCGCAATTAGAAACAATAGGAGAAACGGAAGAGGAAGTAGACTCTCCTTCATATTTTTTTTAAGAAATTATATGATAATAAATAAAAGCTTGTACTTGTAGCTTAAATTGATTAGAATAGAAAGGAAAATATAGAAATTCTAATAGGAAACAGAATTGAGGATAATGACATGGAATTTGCTATAAAAGGGAAGTCGTTCTGCATATGGTCAAAGAAGCGGATATTATATACCATCTGCTTTTTCCTATTCTGTCTGATCGACCAGAGAACGAAGACCGGTTCCGGATTGGATGGGGCGATAGAGACTTTCCGAAATATGGTGGGAGTATTGATGGCTGTTATCATCATGTCGCACTACAAATGGGAAGAAGTGATGGCTCACAAGATTCCGTATGTGATCTGGACGGTGATAGGTCTTACAGCGGGAATTCTCTTTATTGCTTTAGGGCAGCCCTTAGCATATTATGTTAACGGACGTGTGATGGTCGGCCTTGATGTATTATTATTTGGCTATGTGGCGATTCATACGGTGATCAGCGTATTGATAGAAAAAAAGTATCCGAAGCTGAATAAACGAATGCTTGGCCTGTGGGCAGTTATGATGCTCCTGATGATTTTTTCCAAAAGCGATTATATATGGCCGTGGTGCTATTTTATCATGTTTGGCTGTTTTTATCTCACGGACTTTACGGCAGAAGAGCAGGAGGACATGTATCAGGGAATCATGAATGGCGTTATCCTTGCTTTTTTTGCATTCCAGGGATATTGCTGCGTATTTCGACCCTATGATCAGGTAAGATATATAGGCATTTACAATAACTGCAATCTGAATGGCTTGTTTTATCTGGAGGTATTGGCAGCGATATTTGGAAAAATATTGTATGTGACGAAGGAAAATAAGCATAAATTCTGGAGAGTATATTACTGGCTCGGTGCAGGAGTGGTGTATTCCTTTCTCTTTATGACGATTGGACGAACCGCATGGATGGTTTCCTTTGTATTAGGACTGATATTCCTTGGATTCTACCAGAGTGAAAAACGAAAAAAGCAGTATATCAGAAATGGTCTGCTGTTGGTATTGTGTGTATGTGTGATGTTTCCGCTTACGTTTAGCATGACAAGGTATCTGCCGGCGGTATTCCATCATCCGGTGTGGTTCTGGGGGGAATGGAGCGAAGACAAGGTGCATTCCTGGGACCCATGGAATTCCGAGAAATATGTAGATATAGATGAACTGTTAGAGACTGCTGTCGGAAGAACGACAGAAATCACAAATGGGATTTTTGGAGCAAATCCTTTTACAATAAAGGCATTTGCGGCAGAACTGCAAGAAACGGCCTCGCAGGAAGAACAACTGCAGGAAATGGCTGTTTTAAAGACAGAGGAAGAATACACAGATCCATTTCTAGTACGAAAGACGATATACAGTCACTATCTTGCCAATTTGAATCTCGTAGGACATACACAGAGTGATCAGGGATTTCAATTGACGTATGCTTACTGGATTGGGCATGCGCATAATATTTATTTGCAGTTTGCAACAGACTTTGGCATACCGGCCGCAGTATGTCTGATTATTTTGTGCTTAGTCAGTATTGTGAAATTAGTAAAATGCTATTATCAAAAAGGGAGACCGGTAGTGGCAGCAGTCAGCATTTTTGTTATGCTGGTTCCTCTTTTATTTGGAATGTTAGAGTATTCCTGGGGCAGCAGTGCTCTCACCATGATACTTTTATTCCTGTGTTGGAGACAAACATTAGTATATGAAAATGAAAAATAATTTTTTGAAAATACCGATTAACAGAATTATTGCGTTGCTGATCATGGACACCATGTCCATAGTGATAGCATCGTTTGCAGCAATTTATATCCGCTTCGATTTTCAATTCAATGCGATACCGAAAGAATATATGGCGAAGTTCGAATATATTCTACCGTTTAATATTGGATTCACGATATTGTTTTTCGTAATCTGGAAATTGTATAAAAGTGTATGGCGTTATGCAAGTGCAACAGAAATGCTGAATATTGTGTTCGCCACCTGTTGTGCATCAGTTGCCCAATTTGTACTCTGCCAGCTTACGAACCAGAAAATGCCCAGGAGCTATTATATTATCTATTTGTTCCTGCTGTTTGCAATGACCTGTGGTATCCGTTTCAGTTATCGTATTCTACGCATTATTAACATGAAACGCACTGAGATCGCACAGAAGAAGACGGGCAATAATGTCATGCTGATCGGTGGAGGCGCTGCAGCGAACGCTATCCTGAAAGAAGCGGAATCCAGTCAGTTCGTATCCATGAATATCAAATGTATCATTGATGATAATCCCGGCTGTCACGGAAAGTTCCTGAGAGGTGTGCCTATTGTAGGCGGAAGAGAGAAAATCGCTGATGCGGTGGGACAGTACAGCATTGATGAGATTATTTTTGCAATTCCCTCTGCCAGCAATAAAGTACGTAAGGAAATATTGGATATCTGTAAGGAGACAGGATGTAAACTTCGTACATTACCCGGGATTTACCAGCTGATCAACGGAGATGTATCGGTATCTAAGCTGAAAGAAGTAGAAATCGAGGATCTTCTGGGAAGAGATCCGATTCAGATCAATACCGAGGAGGTACTGAATTCGGTACACAACAAGGTGATTCTGGTCACCGGTGGAGGAGGATCTATCGGAAGCGAGTTGTGCAGACAGATTGCAGCACATCATCCGAAGCAGCTGATTATCCTGGATATCTATGAGAATAGTGTTTACGAGATTCAGCAGGAACTGTTGCGGAAGTATCCTGAACTCAATCAGGTTGTGCTGATAGCATCGGTACGAAATACTGCTCGTATAGAGAAGATTTTTGAGACATACCGTCCGGATATTGTATATCATGCAGCAGCACATAAACATGTGCCGCTCATGGAGACGAGTCCCAATGAAGCTATTAAAAACAATGTATTCGGCACGTATAAGACTGCACAGGCAGCAGCCAAATACGGTGTAAAGAAATTCGTATTAATATCTACGGATAAAGCGGTAAATCCCACAAATATCATGGGTGCTTCCAAGAGAATCTGCGAAATGGTGATTCAGATGATGAATCATACAACAGACACAAATTTTGTGGCAGTGCGTTTTGGAAATGTATTGGGAAGTAACGGCAGCGTGATTCCTCTGTTCAAACAGCAGATTGCGGCGGGAGGCCCGGTCACGGTTACAGATCCGAATATTATCCGTTATTTTATGACAATACCGGAAGCTGTCTCTTTGGTGTTACAGGCAGGTGCTTATGCCAGAGGTGGTGAAATTTTTGTATTGAACATGGGTGAACCGGTTAAAATTCTGGATCTGGCAACAAACCTGATTAAACTGTCCGGTTATAAACCGGGAGAAGATATCGAAATCAAATTCACCGGATTACGCCCCGGAGAAAAGATGTACGAGGAACTTCTCATGAATGAAGAGGGTCTGAAGGAAACTGCCAATAAAATGATCTTTATTGGAAAACCCATTGAATTTGATGAAGAAGAATTCCGGAGACAGCTGGATCTGTTGGAACAGGAAGCTGTCAATGAAGACGGAGATATTCGCAAAGAAGTTATGAAAATCGTACCTACGTATCATCCGACGGAGGAATAAATTATGTATACTCCTATCAAACGCATAATTGATATTGTACTGAGTGGTGTGGGGATCATTGTATTGTCTCCGTTATTGCTTGTGCTGTGCATTGCGATCAAATTGGATTCTCCCGGTCCCATTTTGTTCAAGCAAAAACGGGTGGGAATTCATAAGAAGCATTTTATGATCTATAAATTCCGAACCATGCGTACAGATACTCCCAAGGATATGCCGACACATATGCTGAGCAACCCGGAACAATATATTACCAGAACAGGAAAATTCCTGCGTAAGACCAGCTTGGATGAACTTCCTCAGATCTTTAATATCTTCAAAGGAGATATGAGCATTGTAGGTCCCAGACCTGCATTGTGGAACCAGTATGATCTGATCGCGGAAAGAGATAAGTATGGTGCCAATGATGTCCTTCCCGGACTGACCGGCTGGGCACAGATCAACGGTAGAGATGAACTGGAGATTCCGGTAAAAGCAAAATTGGATGGGGAATATATTGCCAAATATGGATTTAGCATGGATCTACGGTGCTTTTTTGGCACTTTTTTAAGCGTGTTGCGACAAGACGGTGTCGTGGAAGGTGGAACAGGAAGCATGCAGAATAGGGAGAATTCCGAGGAAAAATGAAAAAAATATTGATTTTAGGTGCCAATAGCTATATTGGCACCTCTTTTCGTAAGTATCTGACAACAGAATATCCGGAACAATATATTGTGGATACGGTCAGCCTGCGTGGAGACGCATGGAGACGCATGGACTGGTCCGGTTATGAAAGCATCCTGAATGTCACCGGCAAAGCCCATGCGGACATCAGTAGTCTTACGGAGGAACAGAAACAGGAATATTATGCCGTAAACTGTGATCTTGCACGGGAGGCTGCAGAAAAAGCCATAGCAGACGGTGCAAAGCAGTATATTTATCTGAGTAGTATTATTGTCTACGGTGACAGCAGCAACAGCAAGAAACCAGTGCACATTACGGCGAAGACGAAACCGGCACCTTCGAATTTCTATGGGGACAGCAAATGGCAGGCGGAACAAAAGTTACAGGAACTGTTTGCACAGAAGCAGACGGCAGATACCCGTCTGGCAATCTTACGTCTTCCCATGATCTACGGGCCCGGCTGTAAAGGCAACTACAGGACACTGCAGAAAATGGCACAAAAGCTGCCACTGTTCCCTACTTATCATAATGAGCGCAGTGTCCTTCAGATAGAACATCTTGCGGAATATCTGAGAATGCTGGTGGACAGCGGTGAAGAAGGGCTTTTCTGGCCACAAGATGAAACATATCGGAGTACACCGGACATGATTTTTGAACTTGCGGAAAAAGCAGGAAAACATATCCTTCCGGCAGCGTGGCTGAATCCTTTTGTCCGGCTGGCATTCTTTCTCCCGGGAAAACCGGGAAAGCTTGCAAGGAAAGCATTTGGAACATTGACGATTGAAAGACAAAAAGACTTGAAAACGGACGAGAAATATGGTATGAATGAAATATATTAATTCATATCTTGTTTAAAAGTCATGCATATCGCAGTATATTCCTTTTCAAACAAACTGATGAATAAGAAAAATGGATGAAATATAGGTGAAACTGCGGATGGTTTCTAACGAATTCATTGAAACTGTTGATTATATTGGGTATAATGAAAAGTAGTGTAGTATCCGAATAGATGGAAGGATAAGACAAAGAATGAAGATCATATTAAACAATGTCGCCAGAGTGCAACACGCAGAAGTGGAGATCAAGGGAATTTCAGTAATATCCGGCTATAATGGTACCGGAAAAAGTACGGTGTGTAAAGCTCTGTATGCAACAAGTCAGGCGTTTGGCCGATTGAATAAGAGTGTGTTGCAAAGCAGAGAAAACAGTGTTAAAAACAGCATTGATGAATGGGAAAGCAAATCACGCGCCGATTCTATGCCGTTTTGGGAAGAATGCAGTGATAACTTCTTCAATTTACTGGAACAGATGAAGCTGTCGTTAGAAGACTTGACGGATGAAGATCTGCCGAAGCTGTTGCAGAGAGCCGGAATTGATCCGGAAGAGGACGGTTACGAAGATTTGCTCAGTGAATTGGGTAGAATACGAAAAAGACCTTTTGAAGATGATGCACATTTTGTGATTGAAAGGGCGTTTTCTCAATGCTTTAGCGGACAACTTAACACGTTGGGACAGGATACACAGGCGGAAATACAATTTGAGTATGGAAAGTCGGTGGCAAGAGCAGCCTTTCAAAACAATAAATTGACAGAAAGCACAGCAGCACAGATACTGATGAATAAGCCGGTATACATAGAGACCGGCAGCTCACTGGATATGGTAATCAACAATCAGTATAGAAGAAGAGTATCGGTATCCAATGCAAAGATACCGTTTTCTGCCTTGTATAGGACTGTGACGGGAGAAACGACTCTTGAGAAATACAACGAATTAAATAAGGTGCGAGAAATATGCTCCCGGATTATGAATGAGGTGACTCACGGAGAATTAGTATCTTCTACAACGAACAGAGAGATTACTTATCATGAAGAAGATTTACAGGATCCGATTCTGTGCCCCAATATTGCATCAGGGTTAAAAAATATTCTTACAATACAGAAATTATTGGACAACGGATATTTAAATTCGAACTCATTACTCTTAATTGATGAGCCGGAAGTGAATTTGCATCCGGAATGGCAGGTGAAATTTGCGGAGATTCTGGTACTTTTGTATAAAGAATTGGAAATCCGGATTATACTGAATACCCATAGTCCGTATTTCATGAGGGCAATAGAGACCAAACTGGCAGAACAGGAACTTGCTGATATGGGAAGATATTACTTTATGAAGGAAGTATCTCCTCGTAGATTCGTTGCAGAGGATGTCACAGGAAAAACAGAAATTGTATACCGGACAATGTATAAGCCGCTGGAAGGACTGTAAGTGCTTATGAATATACAATATGATAAGAGCAAAATAGAAAGTACCTTGAAAGAAACATCTATAGACGATTCTGATCTAAGTAATGTAGTGTATCTGGTGTAGGATCCGCATACCGCAGAAAATTTTGATGAGATATCAAAACAGATAGCTGCAAAAGTACGTATGGGACATAAGCCAAGATCCTGTGATGCGTTATATCGAAGCGGGAAATACTATAATCTCATTGAGTTTAAGAATAGAAAATCCGCGGATCTGCGTAAAGGAAACGAGATGGTCGAATTACATGAAAAAGCTTTCGACAGCTTGGGACAATTGGCAATATATTTGAATTATCAAAACAGCTTGGATAACCTTGCCAAAGAGACAAGGCTGGTTGTAGTGTATAATGATGGCAAGGGAGCAGAAGAAGCTACATCAGATATAGCAAGCAGTAAAAGTCTGGATGGAATCACACAGAAATTGAAGCAGTTTTCCAAGGTAACAGCGTTGGATTCTTATCCTTTAAAATTCAAATTACAACGTGTAAAGGGACTGCTATACGATCAGGTAATTACGATAGATGTATCGGATTTTCAGACAGTTATGAACATGATTTATTCAGAATAGGGATCAGAAAGTCCTATATTATCATGGGGAATGATAATGGGACTTTTTGACTTTACTACGAAAAGAGGACAATAGCATGAGCAACAGTCCGTTGGTCAGTATCATTACAGTGGCGTTCAACAGTGAAAAAACCATATGCCACACGATAGAATCTGTATTGACCCAGACCTATGATAATATCGAATATTGGATTATTGATGGTGACAGCAGGGATCGTACTGTTGAGATCGCAGAATCCTACCGGGTGCAGATGGAGAATAAAGGCATCCACTATTATATCCTAAGTGAACCGGACGGCGGCATCTACGATGCTATGAATAAAGGAATCCGTAAGGCAACCGGAGAAATTATCGGCATTATCAACAGCGATGACTGGTATGAGCCGGAGGCTGTGGAGACGGCGGTCGATACCTTCCACATGACAGGCTGCGACCTTATGTATGCCAATATCCGTATGCACAAGGCGGATGGCAGCACCTTTGTCAAGACAGCCAGAAGCCGTAGATTCCAGACCTCCAGGGACTGGAACCACCCGACTACCTTCGTGAAAGCGGAGTGCTACAAGACCTACCCCTTCCGCCAGCTGGGCATCCATGACGACTACGGATTTTTCCTACAGATGCGAAAACTGGGGAAAAAGATCGTCACCGTGGACAAAGTACTGGCTAATTTTCATATGGGCGGCGCCAGCAACCACAAGGAGCTGAAGGCAGCCGGAAAACGTATCATGGATCGATACCGTTATTGCTATCGGATCAATGGCTACAGCAGATGGTATCTGATTGAGTGTGTGGTAATTGAAGTAGCGAAGTTTCTGCTAGGATAAAGCAGGAACCACAAGGGTTTCTTGTATACGGAAATAGAGCGTGGTATATTAAAAGAAACCGCAAAAAGGAGGGGAGCAGCATGAGCGAATCCATGAAGTTACCAGTTGGGATTGATAATTTTGAAAAAATTCGTAGAAATGGGTTCTATTATATTGATAAGACCAGACTGATTGAACAACTGTTTTCTAATTGGGGGGAGGTCAATCTTTTCACACGTCCCCGCCGATTTGGAAAAACGCTCAATATGAGTATGCTCAAGTCCTTCTTTGAAATCGGTGCAGATGCTGCATTATTTGACGGGTTGTATATTTCAAGTAATAAGCAACTGTGCGATGAACATATGGGAAAGTACCCGGTGATCTTTTTATCATTAAAAAATGGAGAAGGGCTGGATTTTGCAGCTGCAAAATATCAGATGACAGAGTTGATAGGCACAGAGGCAAGAAGATTCTCATTTTTGCAGAACAGCGATGAACTGGATGCCTATGACAGAGAAACCTATTGTTCCTTATGCAAAATGAATGGCGGACAATATGTAATGGAAGATCATATGCTCTATGCTTCCCTGCAGATACTTTCCAAACTTTTATATAAGCATTATGGAAAGAAAACGGTCATTCTGATCGACGAATACGACGTTCCTTTAGATAAGGCTTTCCAGCATGGATACTATAGAGAAATGGTTGCTCTGATGCGCACTATGTTCGGAAAAGCATTAAAAACCAACGATGCATTGCAATTTGCAGTTTTGACCGGCTGCCTTCGGGTGTCCAAAGAAAGCATTTTTACAGGACTGAATAACTTTAAGATCTTATCGATTACAGATACCAGATTTGAGGAACAGTTTGGATTTACAGATGAAGAAGTGAAGGAACTACTGACTTATTATCATGTGGAAAACCGCTTTTCCGAGACAAAAGAATGGTATGACGGTTACCGTTTTGGCAACGTGGATGTCTATTGCCCGTGGGATGTGATCAACCACGTGGATCGTATCAAGGATGATCAGGGTGCCAGACCGGAAGCTTATTGGATCAACACCAGCGGAAATGAGCTGGTAAAGAGATTTGTAGATAAAGCCGGTAAAACGACCAGAAACGAAATCGAGAGGCTGATTGCAGGAGAGGTCATCGAAAAACAGATCCGCCTGGATCTTACCTACGATGAGATCGACAGCAGCATCGATAATCTGTGGAGTGTACTATTTACCACAGGATATCTGACCTATACCGGAATTGGCGAAGACGGTACTTACCGGCTGCTTATTCCAAACAAAGAAGTCAGAGAGGTATTCAGACTGCAGATACAGGAATGGTTTAAACGGTCTATCTTCTCGAATACAGAACAGTTGCAGTCCTTCTGGAAAGCTTTTGAAGAAGGAAATACGGAAATTATGGAAAAGTATCTGAATAAGGTACTGAGCAATTCTGTCAGCGTATTTGATACGAAAGCCCGAAACGAAGAGAAAGAAAGTTCTTACCATAATCTGCTGCTAGGTATTCTAACAGGAAATGCCGGTTGGCTGGTAAAGTCCAACGTGGAAGCGGGAGAAGGGTTTGCGGATATTATTGTGGAAACGGATGATCCTGATGCCGGTGTTGTAGTGGAGCTGAAGTATGTGAAAGAATTCCGGGAGATGGAACAGGCCTGCAGAAAAGCTTTGGAGCAGATCAGGGGCAGAAGGTATCAGGAATACCTACAAAACGATGACAGACAGGATATCCTGCTGTATGGAATCACATTCTGCAAGAAGAGGTGCAGGGTGGTAGCGGAGAAAATGAAGGCACCTGGCATATGAAAGTCAGAGAAGGAAAAGAGCAATGAGAATAGGAATTGATCTGCTATGGGTCCGCGTGGGAATCTGCGGTGGAACGGAAAGCGTTGTCCGCAATCTGCTGGATGGTTTTACCCAATATGCACCACAACATGAATATGTTCTGTTCGTGGCCAGAGATAATGCGGAAAGCTTTTGCCATTACACAGAATACCCTTGTGTAAAGATACATGAGTGTCCTATAGACTGTGCAAATCCGGCAAAAAGAATCCTGTGGGAGAATCTGCACCTCGACAATACTGCTGTAGATGCACAGGTGGATGTCATGCTGATCCCCGTGTACAGCAAGCCTGCGTCACACAGTAAGATCCCTTATGTCAGTGTGATCCATGATCTTCAGGCCGTCCATTATCCCCAATATTTTTCTCCTGTTAAAAGACTGTTTCTGAAGTATGCCTGGAGGAAGACCTGCCGGACTTCGGCGAAAATCATAGCTATTTCGGATTTCGTGAAGGAAGATATTGCGAAACGATACCCTTACGCGGCGGATAAGCTGGTGACAATATATGATCCGATCCTGAGCAGACAGTCCGCTCTGTCATTTTCGCAGTTGGCGGAAAAGCATGACCTGAAACAGGGGAAATATTTCTATTGCGTCAGTTCTATGTTGCCCCATAAGAATCTGGAAACCGTGCTCAAAATGATGCAGTTGCGCAAACAAAACGGAGAAACAGAAGAAAAACTCGTTCTCAGCGGAGTGGGCGGCAATGACAGGGAGATGCAGAAGCTGGTAAACAGATTGGAGATAGCGGATATGCTGGTGCTCACCGGATTTGTATCGGATGAAGAGCGCGACTGCCTGTATGAGAACTGTGATGTGTTCCTGTTTCCAAGTATCTTTGAAGGTTTCGGGATGCCTCCTATTGAAGCCATGCGCAAGGGGAAGAACGTGGTAATGACCGATCGGACTTGCCTCAAAGAAGTTACGGAAGGCAAGGCTATCTATGTCGAAACCCCCTTTGACCCCAAGGAATGGGATAGAAAACTTAAAGAAGCACAACAGATAGAAGGAAAAAAAGAACCGTTTGAAAAATACAGCCTGAAATGTATCGTGACAGAATATGTAAAAGCACTTACTGAGTGCTGAAAATCAGCGGTTCCTTGTATATGAGACTTGTGTGTGGTATAATGAACAAAGTCTATTCGCAGAATCATAGATCATTACTGCTAAACATTTTGGGGAATTACTGATGGTGGGAGCTATAAATGGGATTTGATTTTAAAAATTTTGATGATTGGTCTCCTTACGAGGGTTTTGCTGAAGGTAGTGGCCGAAGTGAAAAAATTTGGTTACAATCAAAAGATCAAAAAATTGGTTTGTTCAAATTCCCTAAATTTGATCCGGAAACAAAGATAATAACGACTGAACATGTGTCGGAACATATAGCACATCAGCTAGGAGTATTATTGAATGTGGAAACTGCTGAAGTTGATCTTGGAACGTATCAAGGCAGAATTGGGTGTATGAGTTATTTGTTGAATAAACCCAATGAGGCAATTATTGAAGGAGCTGTTTTCATTTCGGGTCTACATCCGGATTATGATATGGATGAAATGCAGGAATTAGAGAGTGGAAGATATTACTGCTTGGATCATTTGATGGAACTTGCAATAGCCCCCATTATGGATTATAAATGGATGCAAATGATGATTTTTGATTTCTTGATTGGAAACACTGATCGTCACCAGAACAATTGGGCAATACTTATAAAAAGCGTAAATGACGAAAAAAGTGAATTGGATGCCTGTCCTCTGTATGACAATGGTTCGTCGCTTTGCTGCTATATTAGTGATGATGCAGCTGAAGGTTATTTAGGAAAAGATAAAAATCGATTTGAAGCCTTGGTAAATTCTAAATCAAGATCTATGATTCGGATTGATGGATTTTTGAAGAGACGACCGACTCATAAAGAAGTTGTTGAGTATTTAGTAGAGAAGTATCCGGTGGCAAGGGCAATTGCAAAAGAATTTTGCAAGACTATGACCCCATCAGTGATTCACGACTTAATGGGAAAATACAATGGAATCTTGTCACCGATTAAATTGGAACTGATTACACGATATTTGCTTAGAAAACGAGAACTGCTTTTTGAGATTGTGAGTGGAGTGTGAAAAGAATGAAACATACTTTTTTGTATTTGATTTGGAAGAATCCTGTGAATAGGAGAAATTATGAGGTTGGTAAACTTACCAGAGAAGATGGATATAAGTTTGAGTACTCCAATGAATATAAGCAGGCCTTAGAAGATGGCTGGGAACTAATTCAGGCATTTCCGGAGGTAAGAGAATACTATAGTAAAGAACTGTTCCCTGTTTTTTCGAGTCGTCTGCCGGATAGAAAGAGAAGAGACATTCAAACGGTATTAAAAAAGTATGGTTTGCAAGAATATGATGGTTATGAATTATTGAGAAAAAGTGGCGGTAGACTGCCAATTGATACTTATGAGTTTATAGATCCCATTTTTCCGGAAGATATTACCGTTCAACGCGATTTTTACGTGGTTGGAATCAGACATACATCGGGTTGTGAAGGAAAAGTCTGCACTACCAAGAGAAGCCTGACTTTAAATATGGGCTTATCACTTCATCTGGAGCCGGATAACCCCTATGATCCAAATGCTGTATTAGTGGAAACACAGCAAGGAACAAAACTGGGATATATTCCCAGATATTATAGTGATGGCGTGGCAGATAGATTAAAAAAATATATGACATACAAATGCAGTGTTATAGAAGTGAATGAAGAAATGGACTGCCAAAACTGTGTAAAAGTCAGATTATTGATGCCGAGAGAAGGATAAGTTTTGATTGCTATATTTTTTATATCATTATATACTATAACAAGCTTTTAACTCATAGAAAAAGAGAGGGCTTACACGTATAGAGAGGGACTTCCTGTATAATGAACCAGACAACATCTGTATATGCAGAAATATATGATATTGTAAATGAAAATATGAATCGCTCCGGTAAGGAGTTCCCGTATAACAAAAATACTTTCCTGTGTGATGTCGGATCGCATCCACAGGATATTTGTGTATCCAGATATTTACAGTTGCCCAATGAAGATTTTATGGAAGCTATGTATGTGGCAGCATTGAAGCGGCTGCCGGATGACAGAACCAGGGCATTCTGGGCAACGAAATGTGATAGGCCGGAGAAAGACTTCCAAAAAGAGGTGCTGCAGTGTCTGGCAAAATCCAGCGTGGTGGCAATCAACCATATTCGCTTGGTGGACAACCCCTACTTTGAACAAAAAAGAGGATTTCGATATAAGGCACTGGGATTGCTATATGGCCTGACGGACAAATCGAATCTGAGGGAATTTGGCAAGAAATTGCCGGATCCGGTACAGCAGGTCATCAGAAAGGTGTTCCTATGAAAATATATATTGATGTCAGCGTCCTGACACTGGCAACCTTTGTAACAGGCATTCAGCGGGTCACTAGAGAGATCACTATCAGATTAATTGAGAAAGAACAGGAAAATGTAGTACTGCTCCATTACAATGCCAGAGAAAATATATACCATAGAATTAATAATGATGCGTTCTGCCAATATTACCGATATGGTAAAGGTGTGAAAAACAAAATGATCACCAGGGAGCGCATAGAACTCTCAGAGATGACGGAAGGAGACGTATTCTTCGATCTGGATGCCGCATGGATGTGCCGGGTGAAAAGAAGCTGGCTCCTACCGATTCTGAAAAAGCAGGGTGTGAGAATCGTAGCACATATTTATGATATTATCTCCATCACCCACCCGCAGTATTGCTTGGAACGTGGAGTATATAATTTCATGGACTTTATCGGCGCACATCTGCAATATGCGGACGACATCATCGTCAATGCACAGGCAACAGTGGATGAACTCCAAAGGCTTACACAACGCCTGCGAATATCGTTGCCCACCTGTCATGTAGTTCCGCTAGGAGCTGATTTTGCGAAGCAGGAGATCATCACCGAGGATCAGGTGCCGAAAAACGTTGTCGAAGCAGTACAGAACAGACCGTATATTCTCATGGTAGGAACCATAGAGCCGAGAAAAAACCACAAACTCCTGCTGGAAGCATACGATAAGGGTCTGAAAGAAATGGGCTATAATATCATTATGGCAGGCTATATGGGGTGGAATATGGAAGGGTTTGAACAGAAACTGGAAAGTCATCCCGATTATGGAAAGAGGATTTTCCATTTTACCGGTCTGGATGATAAGGCGATTGCATTCTTATATCAACATGCAAAGTTTCTTGCTTTCTGCAGTTATACGGAAGGATTTGGACTACCGATCATCGAGGCAATTCAACGAGGAACACCAGTGCTTGCAGCAGATGTTCCAGTATTAAGGGAAGTCGGTGGGGATTATTGCGTGTGGTTTGAACAGGATAATGCGGAAGAGTTGTGCGAAGCTGTAGAACAGAATAAAAAAAATAGTCAGTATAGGAAGATAAAGGAGATAATTGATAAATATATTTCCGTTACCTGGAGAGAGTGCATGGACTTGGTTAGTGATATATTAAAGAAGTAGAGCGTTTATTGGAGGACTAGATGCAAAGATTAAGAAATGTTTTTTCATATAAAGAGATGATTTTTAGTATGGTAAGACGGGAATTACGAGGAAGATATAAGGGATCGGTGCTTGGCTTTTTGTGGACGCTTATAAATCCACTTTTTCAGCTAATTATTTACACGATAGTATTCTCTTATATCATGAGAGCAGGAAAAGATGATTACTATTTGTTTTTGTTTGTAGCACTTGTACCTTGGATTTTTTTCAGTTCATCCATTCAAGTTGGAGCAGGGTGTATATGGAGTCAAAAGGGAATGATAAATAAAATATTCTTTCCGCGAGAAGTTCTGCCCATATCAACGGTTATTAGTCAATTGATTAATATGTTGTTATCATTGGTGGTTGTTTTTGCTGTATTGATCGTTGCTAGAAAACCATTAAGTATCAAGGCTTTATTGGTATTACCCATAATAATATTCGTTGAGGCTATTCTAGCGTTGGGAATAGTGTTTTTGGTTTCAGCTATTTCAGTTTTTTTTCAGGATTTAATGCAGATCCTTGGTATATTAATGATGTTGTGGCAGTTTTTGACGCCTGTAATGTATGAGGTTCAAGACATTCCCGAACATATGAGAATATATTTTAGTTTAAATCCCATGACACCTATCATAGAAGCTTACAGGGATGTTTTGTATTATGGAAAGGTTCCACAGTTGAGCAATATGATGAATGGATTGGTTTTAGGAGTAGCATTACTTTTGGTAGGTTGGATTATGTTTGGCTGTTTAGAGAAAAGATTTTCAGAGGTGTTATAGAGGAAGAGCATGAATAAGATTAGAGAACTTTATAAATATAGACAGATGATACTATCAAGTATAAAGAAAGATTTGAATGCGACATATCGAAGATCACTATTGGGAACTTTATGGATATTCATAAATCCCTTATTGCAGCTATGGGTATATAATATTGTTTTTTCTGATATATTAGAAATTGCAACTGAAAATTATTACATTTTTCTTGCGTCAGCATTGATACCTTGGATTTTTTTCAGCACTTCGATTGTTGGAGGATCAAGATGTGTAATTGACGCACAGGATATGGTTAAAAAAATATATTTTCCGAGAGAAGTAATGCCGATTTCTTATGTTTCGACAGCTTTTATAACAATGGCGTTAAGCTTTTTGGCAGTGTTTATTGTATTGGTTTTTACGAAAGCACAAAGCAATCTGTTGGCATTGACCGTATTGCCAGTTGTAATGCTGACGGAATACATGCTTGCACTGGGGATTACATTTATAATGTCAGCACTGACTGTGTATTTTAGAGATATGGAATTTATATTGGGTATTGTAGTTATGGCTTGGCAGTTTCTTACACCGGTCATGTATCCAAGAGAATGGGTTCCGGAAGCACTGCAACCTGTTTTGGATTTGAACCCTATGACGCCGATTGTGGATGCATATAGAGAAATAATATATTATCAAAAAATACCTAGCATTATGATGATTTTTAAAGCATTGGGAGTTGGGATTATAGCTTTTGTAATTGGATTTATTATATATGGTAAAATGCAAAAGGGATTTGCGGAGGAACTTTAATGAAAAATGATGTTGTTATTGAAGTAAAAGATGTTACAAAAAGTTTCAAAATATATACAGATAAAGGGAAAATGTTAAAGGAAAAAATTCTTTTTCGTAATAGAAACAGATATGAAATGCGAAACGTTTTAAAAGGAATTTCTTTTGAAGTTAAGAGAGGGGAATCTATTGGATTAATTGGAAACAATGGATGTGGCAAGAGCACAACTTTGAAATTACTGTCTAAAATTATATATCCGAATAGTGGTTCTATTCAGATTGCAGGTCGGGTGTCGAGTTTGATTGAATTGGGCGCTGGATTTCATCCGGATATGAGTGGTCGAGAGAATATATTTATAAATGCCGCTATTTTTGGGTTGTCGAGAAAAGAAACCGAAAAAAGGTTGGATAGTATAATTGAATTTTCGGAATTAGAGGAATTTATTGACAACCCTGTTAGAACATATTCATCAGGAATGTATATGCGTCTAGCATTTTCAGTTGCTATTAGTGTAGATGCGGACATCCTGTTAATTGATGAGATTTTGGCAGTGGGAGATACTAACTTCCAGGCAAAATGCTTTAATAAACTTAGGGAAATTAAAGCGAGTGGCGTGACTATAATTATGGTCTCACATGATTCAAACATGATAGAACGATTTTGTGACAGGGCAATATGGCTTAATGATGGAAGAATTGTTGAACAGGGAAAAACAACGCAAGTCGTAGATGCGTATATGTCACATATGGGAGAAGTACGTTTAGAAGAACTTCAAAAGGAAGAAAGGCGTCAACAGGAGGCAATAGAATCAGAGAAGGAAACGGATGAAGATGTGACAACTGCAGAGGAAGAAACTTTGCAGGAAACAAATCAAACAGAAAATTCTGATACAGATGTAAAAGACGAGACGGAGAGCATGGATTTTAGTGCAAACAGATTTGGATTGAAGTATATTCAAATTACGAAGGCGGCAATTATAAATGAAAAAGGAAATGAGACTACTGTTTTAAAGAATGGAGAGGATATTACTATTCAAATATTCTATAAAATTAATAAGAAACTAGAGGAGTATATTTTTGGCATAGGGTTTTATGATTTGGAAGGAAAGTGCCTTATGGGAAATAACACTTCTATTGACAGAGTGCCTGTAAAATTGACTGAGAATGAGGGATGTATTAAGTGTCATGTGAAGAACTTGCCGCTATTGGAGGGACGGTATGGCTTGAATGTTGCGATTGTTGATGGAGCAGGAACGCCAATGGACTTCTATAGACAATATTGTGAATTTACAGTGTTATCAAGTGATAAGAGTACAGGAATTTTTTCTGTTGAAAGAGAATGGGAGATATAAATAAATGAATAATTTCGATATTACTCAAAAAATAATATTTGAGAAACTTAGTAATCATATAAGTGAAGAAATGCCGGTAGAATATCGACCAGATGATTCTGCTACAGAGATAGATAAGGCGTATTATTATTTAAATGGCATAATTGACGCACAAAATATTACCTCTATAAGACCAGTCGTATCGAAACGAAAGGGAATCGTTGCAAAATGCGTAATTATTATAAAGAAAGTAATGCGTAAACTTTTGTTCTGGTATATAGAGCCTGTTTGCAAGCAGCAGACAAGGTATAATGAACTGTGCACACAATATTGTATACAAATGTTTTACAATGCGCAAAAAGGAAAGGAGAATGCTAAATCATCTATAACGGTAAATGACAAGATAGAAGTGATTACAAAGAAAACAGAAGAGTCGCAGAAAAAAATAGAAAAATTACAAAGTGAAAATGAAATACTTCGTAAAATGTTGGTTGAGTATATTCAGGATAATGCCAAGCATAGTGCTGAAATAAAAGATTTGACAGATGGAATAAGTAATATTCAACAAAATATGGATAAGTACGAATGTATTTCGAAAGAAACAGAAAAAGTAATTTCAGATATGCAAACGATCAAACGAGAGAATGCAGACTTATTTAAACCATTTGATAGTGATTTCTGGAATAAAGTGTCTGTGGCACAGTCAGGAGAAGACACTATAGTAGAGTATGTACTAATGGTGTTAGGAATTAAACTTAGTGATGAATATTATTTGGATTTAGGTGCCAATCATGCAAAGCAATTAAGCAATACTTATATGCTCTACAAAAAGGGAATGAGAGGCGTTTTGGTCGAGGCAAACCCGCAACTCATTGGAGAACTAAAGTTTTATAGATCAGAAGACGTGATTTTGAATAAATGTATTTCAAATCATTCGGATGAATCATTACAATTTTACATTATGAGCGGGGATGGTCTGTCGTGTACCAGTATGGATGCTGTAAATGAAATGATTGAAAAAAATCCTCAGTTATATATAAAGGATACCATTACTGTAGATACAATTACAGTAAATCAGATTTTACAAAAGTATTTTTCAAAGGCTCCCATATTATTAAGCATTGATATTGAAGGACAGGAAGAAAGTATTTTACAGACATTAGACTATGATAAATATGCGCCTCTTATTGTAATTGTTGAAAGAATTGACTATGGTACAACTATCGCAACTAAAAAAAGGAAAGATCTGATTGCAGATATAATGAGCCAAAATGGATATTTTGAATATGCATTTACAGGTATTAATTCAATATTTATCAACAAAAGAAGGCTGGAGGAAATTCAAAATGAGAATAGCATTTGACGCTACTGCAATTTTAGGACCGATGAGCAAAAATCGTGGAATAGGAAATTATTCGCTTAGCCAGTTTGCCACGATGATAGAGTTAGATAAAGAAAACACGTATTATTTTTTCAATATGTTTGAGCCGGACTATAAGTTGTCAAATGCATTAGAAGATGCCTCAAATCTGTGTGAACTTGCATTGTCAGCTGGCCCAGAAGGACTCTTGTTACAGAATAAAGAATTTGAAGACGTTGTTGGAGAAATTGTCGAAAAGTATATTAGGGAAAATGAAATAGATATTTTTTGCATAACCAGCCCTTTTGACAGTTTTAATGTGATATATAAGCAGGAGTGGTTTAGTGATTGCAAAGTTGTAGCCATTGTATATGATATTATTCCATATGTTATGAAGAACCATTATCTTGCAGACAAGGTGACTTATAACTTGTATATGAAGTGTATTGACATGCTGAGATGGGCGGATGAAATTCAGGTTATTTCTCAGAGTGTAAAGGATGATTTGGTTTCGTATCTGAAATTTGACAGTGAAAAAATAAGTGTAATTTGGGGAGCTGTAGACAAGAGATATAAGAAAATTGTGGTGCCTGAAAATGAAAAAAAAGTGATTTTAAATAAGTTTAAAATCAAAGACCAATATGTCATGTGTACCGGTGGAGATGATGAAAGAAAAAATCTGGCTGGACTCATAGAAGCATATGGTAAATTGCCACGTGAAATAATAGATAAATATCAGTTGGTTATTGTATGCAAATTATCAGCCCCAGCAATGGAAAGATATACTGCATTAGCAGCAAAATTGAAAGTTACGGACAGAGTTATACTGACTAATTTTGTAAGTGACAGAGAACTGTTGGTTTTGTATAATCTTGCAAAATTAATGGCATTTCCATCAGTTTATGAAGGCTTCGGATTACCGGTTGTAGAAGCTTGGGCATGTGGTACGCCAGTACTCACTTCCAATAATTCCAGTCTTGTGCAAATAGCAGGAGATGCAGCTGTAATAGTGGATCCTAAAGATCTTAAGGATATTACAAAAGGACTCCAGTATGCACTAACAGAATGTGATTTGACAGAATTACTTAAACGAGGGGAAAAGAGGCTACAAGAATTTCAGTGGGAAAAAGTCGCACTGGCATCTATTGAGAGTTTTAAAAAGATTAATGGGCTACAACCCCAAAAAGAACATGTGTCAAAGGAAAAAATCGCTTTTTTTTCACCACTTCCGCCGCTACAGTCCGGAATTTCAGATTATAGTGTGGATATTCTTCGGGCATTGAAATGTTATTGTGATATTGATGTCTATATTGATAAGGGGTATGAGCCACAGGTAGAATTCGGAGATGGAATTCATATATACTCCTACAAGCAATTTGAAAGCCATGCACATGAATATACAGATATCATTTATCAGGTTGGAAATTCTACATTCCATTTATATATGTATGAGTTTATAAAGAAATATCCGGGAATAGTTGTTTTGCATGATTATAACATGCATGGTGTATTGCTGCATGATTCTCTGGGTGGCGGCAAGAATAATTTTAAACAGTACAGAACATATTTACTAGAGGACTATCCGGAAAGTCAGGTGTCCGAATATCTGGATGCTTTGCAGAAAGGTCAGTGCGCATATAAAATGCGAGAATGGGAACTCAACGGCATCGTAACCAATTATGCTAGAAAGATAATAGTTCATAGTTTTGATGCAAAGGAAAAACTCTTGCAGAGAGATATTGCGAGGGATGTCAGACAAATATGGAGTTTTGTTAATTTAGAAAAAGTACTTTCGAAAGATCAGCGAGTGGAATTAAAAGAAGGCAATGGATACGGGAAAAATGAGATTCTTGTTGCTGCATTCGGACATATCCATGAAACAAAACGTGCTATCCCTATATTAAAGGCTATGGGAAAGCTAGTAAAAGAATATCATAATGTGAAAATGGTATTTGTAGGGAAACTTGCAGATGAATTAAAAAATGAGTTTTACGAGGTTGTTAATGGAGAAGGGCTACATGAGAGTGTAAAGGTAACGGGATATACATCATTACAGGAATTTGAAGAATACATTTCAGCAACAGATATATGCTTGAATTTGAGATATCCTTACAATGGAGAGACCAGTGCCAGTTTAGTTCGTAATTTGGCTAAGGGAAATATCGTTATAACAAATCAAATTGGAAGTTTTGCGGAAATTCCGGATGATATCTGTATTAAGATTAAAAATGTAGCTGATATGACACAGGAGGAAGAAGTAGAGGCAATATATCTTGCAGTTAAAAGGTGTATAGATAATCCTGATGAATGTGAGAGGATTCGTGATAGAGCGGAAAAGTTTGCAAGCAAACACTTAGATGTAAAAAAAGCAGCGAGGGATTATTATGATTTCATGAAGCAACCAAACAGTCGGACTATAACAGAAAAGACATTGAATAAGTTAGCAAATTGTTTATCTCAAAAAGATGCAGGTATGGATGATTTGTTAAGTATTTCCAAAACACTTGCATGGTTGAAAGAAAAATGCGAATAGAAGAAATGAAGGTTGCAAAAAATATGTATGGCGGATACGATAAGTTTGTGTTCGCCATACAAATAATTTTTCTTAGTATCATATATGTTTGTATGCAAAGATTTCTTTATTTATATTTATGCAATTCTGATTGGGCTAGTGAGAACTTGATTGCACACACATTATATGAGGAAAAGAAACTGATAAGTCAAAATATCTATTATAATTCGGAAATAAGATTCTTAGATGAACAGTTATTACAGGCAATACTCTTTTTCTTGGGAATAGAATCTTGGAAATACAATCGAATTTTGGCTAATACAATATGTTTTGTGGCGATACTTATTGTCATGGAAAAAATATTTAGTACATTAGATATAGTAAAGAGCAGAAAGTATACTTTTTTGACGGGCATTATAATGATATGCCCTTTTTCATATGCATATGCAGATGCGTATACATATGGAGGGTTTTACTTATGGAAAATGTTTATTGCATTGATAATGATTTACGTTTTTTTGCAGGCAAAGCATGGGGGTAGGAGGTCTTGGATTCTTTCTTGCTTGATTGCATTTTATTCGGGAATATATGGAATACGGTTGCTTTTGGTTGTAATAATTCCACTACTCACTGTAGACATGTTATATAGATGGAAAGGTGAGGATAAAACACCATATATTTTGTCCTGGGGAATCTGTACGGGAGCATTGATGGGGTACGCTGTTAATACCTTTATATGCAAGAAATACAGTGTGCAAGATATGGGTGCTTTGAAATTTGTAGATTTGACGCAAAAAACCTTACTGATAAGAATTTCGGAAATTGCTGATAAAATATTGGAATTTGCTGGATATATTTCGAATGCAGAAGTATTTTCTCTAAATGGTATACACAATCTACTAGCTATAATTTTTTTTGCAGGGAATGTAATTGTTTTGCTAAGTGTATACAAAATATATAAGGGAAGCAAAGAATTATGGTATGTTCAGATGGCATTGGTGTCATTGGGGATAAATTCGTTGGCGATGATACTAACGGATATGTCACAGGCAAGATATTTTATATTTAATTTTATGCTATTAGTACCTGTTTATGCGTTATATTTAAATAGAAAAAAATTTTTGACAATACCTATAATGCTATGCTTTTTATTAGCTGGTTTTTCGACGATTGTTTACAAGTCGGGAAACGGAGGATATTATGAGTGGCAAATCCCCAATTCGGAGAGAATGCAATCTATCAACTTTTTAGAGGAAAATAATTATCGGTTTGGGTATGCTTCTTATTGGAATGCAAATATTATTACAGAATTTACGGATGGTGATATTTGCGTATCGGGATTTTGGAATCTGGATGCTATGGAACATTTCAAATGGAATTCACTAAAAAAATATGAGGATCCGTGTCTTGAAAAGGTATTTTTGTTGCTGACAAATGTTGAAGCAGAGAAACTGACAGACAGAATTTCTGTTTCAACGGTTTATAGAGATGACGTATTTACAATATACGAGTATCCTACAACGGAAGCATATATAAGAGATATGGGAGAATGAAAAGATGGCAATAAGAGAAAGAAAAGTGAATCAAAAAAACAGAGTACTAGATGAATGGTTTAGTGTTCAAAATATGGTAGGGATTGTGTGTGTTGCCCTTTCTCTTATATGGATATTTTATTATAATATGAATAAGGAAGGTTTACTAAGTTCTGATATGTCTTCAGAATTAGTGTTGGCTAATTTACTTTCGAAGGAAAACGCACTTCTCAGTAACAAATGGATATATTCAACAGAATTAAGAGTAGTAAATACGCAAGTTGTTTATAGTATTTTATTTCATTTTTTTAGTGACTGGTCATTGGTGAGAGCGTTGGGAAATCTTATAATGCTCATAGGCCTTGTGATAAGCGGATGCTTTATGCTTTACATGGTGGGAATAAATAAAAAAAATATTCTCTTTACAGTATCCTTTTTAATAATGCCTTTTTCGGCTTACCAATATTTGATTATCTTAGTGGGGGCATATTATATACCACATTTAACAATAAGTTTTTTAATTGTTGGATGTTTTTATGGAATAATTAATAAAAAGCCAATAACGAACATATGTTTTGCGGGGGGGGGTATTTCTCTCCGTTGCAGCAGGACTTGGTGGAATACGATATTTTCTAATCGTATTTATTCCATTATTGGCTGCATGTATATGGGAATGGCTTATTGAAAACGAAGAAGTTAAGAAGATTGATCGGATCATGGTTGCAACTTTGTTTTCTGTTTGTGGCGCAGTTGGATATCGCATTTATTCTAAGGTGTTGGCTCAAAAGTACAATTTTGACTCATATAGTAGCATATCCTTTATAAATGTTAATGATGAGGATATTGGAAATAGAGTAGTTAAAATGATAGCGGCTGTATTGGAAACAATAAGTGGATATCAAAGTGGAACTAAAGTGTTTTCTTTGGCGGGAATATCGAATTGTTTTGTCGTAGGATACATTGCGATAATTTTTATGATGACATTATATATAGGAATGAAGGGTAAAAAACACTTTTTGTTTTATACATATATTGTGATGCTAGTAGCATTCAATACATTTATAATGCTTTTTACTGACGTTGGTTTTAGTTCGGGGGTGTTTGTATCACGGTATTATGGACTGGCACTTACATTTTTATTTTTTATAATTCCGATATATTGTGAGGTAGAGGCGAATAACAGAAAAAAAATAGTGTATATGGCTTGTATAATGATTTCGCTGGTGGTTGATAGTTTTGTAAATACTTTACAGATACAAGCTACAGATTTAAATGTTGGTAGAAGGGGAGCAATAACATATCTTAAAAATAATGATTTGAATTTCGGCTATGCAACATTTTGGAATGCAAATGTGACTACGGAGTTAACGGATGGAGAGATTAACTTAGCTCCAATATACAGCGCAAAATCAATGAAAAGTTTTGAATATTTAATGAAAAAAGAATATTTAAATATAGACTACATAGATAGTACATGCTTTATATTGTTGACGAGAGAAGAATACAATGACGAAAAAGAATGCTCTGTTATTGAAGGGGGCAGGAAAGAATATGAAGATGATTTTTTCGTTGTTTTAACATATCATAATTCAGAGGAACTATATGGATTAGCAGCAAATGATAACTAGAAAATCAGAAAAAAGGTGAAATGATGAACAAAAGAAAAGATGGATTAGATATAATCAGAACGATTGCTATAGCTTTAGTTATACTCATTCATGCACTAGGGCTTTCTATTGATGGTTATACCTTTCCAATATTCGGAGTCAGTGGATTTGCGAGAATATATTTGAGAAGACTGTGCTTTGCCTGTGTACCACTTTTTCTTATGCTATCAGGATATTTAAATATCAACAAAGAGGGTGCAGTCTCAATATGGAAAAAATCATTTCCTCATTTAGTAGGGACATATTTATTTTGGAGTATTTTAGCATTAGGATTTGATATCTTTATTTTGCATAGTGAATTTACTAAGAAATCCATTATAGATATATTAAACTATTCATGTCTGTGGGGAAGAGCATGGTATATGGATCTGTATTTTGGAGTGCTTATGCTCATGCCTTTTATAAATAAAGGATGGAAGGCACTAGAAAAGAAAGAGAAAAGTATATTATTAATAGTGCTTTTTATAATATCGTTTGTCTCGAAATATATATCGAGTGTAAGCAGTATTTTTTTTAATAATGAAACACATCTCGTAGTTATCAGTTCCCATTTTTTTAATATGAGTTACCTATTTTACTATTTATGTGGAGCATATATTTCAGAATATGGGGTTAAATACAAGAAAATTCTATATTTTACCATTTGGCAGATTATTTTGGTACTTCATTCTTTATATTATATGATCATAGGCTATGGAAAATTATATAATGAAATACCAGGCGTTAGTTCGATTTGGTATGACAATATGTTTTTAGCAATAGAAGCTGTTTTAATGTTTATGCTATTATATGATGTGAAATTTAAGGAAAAGAGTAGCAAAGTAGTACGAAAGTGCTTTTCGATGGTTTCAATTTTATCATTTGATATGTATTTATGTTCATATATTACAGACATGTTTATAAATAGAAAAATTGGATGGGTGTATTATAAGTGGCCTTTTTGGGGTGCACTAAGTGTTAGCTTTTTGGCATCTTTCATACTTAGTTTATTTATTTCAGAAATGAAAAAATGTGTAGAAAATAAAATCAAGGATAGGAGAAAAGCAGAAAAATGAAATCATCGTTTTATGGAGAGAAAAAGGATTGTGAAGTGATTTTACAAAGAGTAGGAATATGCATTTTGTGTGTGATAACAGCGATTTTTTTCGCATTGTCAACAAGTAAGCTTGAAGCTATAGGCGAAAGTGACGATTATATGTTGGCGACGGAGGCGCTCCAAAATCATTTTTCGCTTCGCATTACAGAAGAGGATGTGAAGCAGGCCAAGATAGATTTCCCGGAACATGCATGGTATTTTCAAAATTCGTGGGATGCGGGGATGCCAGCTTTGTTTTCTATAAAAGATGGAGAAGTATATCCATGGTATATGGGGACATATTCGTTAGTTTGTATACCGATGAAAATTTGTTTGCAGTTTTTAAATCTGAATCAGTCATATGCTTTTCCATTAACAAATGCCATTTTGGCATCAATAGCGCTTTGGGCTAGTTTTTTTATACTAAAAAGGACTAATATGAAAAAAATCATATTAGTTTGTTTACTGGGATTTTCACCAGTGTGGTGGTATATTAGATGGCCATCTGCTGAAGTCATGATTTTTGCTTTGATTGTGCTGGCATTGACCTTTTTTGCTGATAGAAATTATTTTTTGTCAGGATTGTTTGTGTCTATAGCAGGAACATTGAATATAGCAGTCATGGCATTAGGATTGTTCATGATTATTGATTTTATTAAAAATACTTATATGTATCATTATAAATCTGGGGAAAAAAATGTTTTTAGAGTGATTTTACTCGAATGGAAGAAGATCGGTTTATTAATTTTATGTTATATACCATCCTTAATTACACCGATTTTTAATTTGACAAAATTTGGATTACTAAATTTGCAAAGTATATTAGGGTTTGCCACACCGGCAGGGTACATTCATAGAGTGTTTTCACACTTGTTTGATTTGAATATTGGATTTCTGCCGTATTTTTCATTGAGTTTTGTTCTGTTTATTATAGTGGTTTTGTATAACATAATTAAAAAAAGATGGAGTGCAGTAGTCTATGTGGGTTCATTTTTAGGTATGGTATGTTTATATTCTATAACATATCATATTAATTCTGGTATGGAAGGACTTCCTCGATATAGTGTATGGACCTTTCCGATTTTTATGTTTTACATAGTAATAGAAAATGAGTTTTCAAAAAAATGGATTAACAGAATTGTTGCGATAACATTGATAATTTCAACGGTTTTAACAGTTGGTATTACAAGGGAGCGAACAACGGGACTTATGTTGACTGGAGTGTCACAATGGGTAATGGATCATTTTCCAGGCCTGTACAACCCGTATTATACTATTTTTATTTCAAGGGTCGAGAAAATAGCTGGTGGGTACACCCCTTATCAGGAAAAAGTTCCAGAAGCCATTTCATTAGGTGAGAATTACAGTGACTATCTTCCGGTAGTGTATTGCGATGATGAGGGGAATGTCAGAAAAATTTTGACGATTCCAGAACTTTCAGAGGAGACACTGCAATATTTTGAAGGCTCAGAAAAAGAAATGAGCAATCTGCAGAGCCGGATTGTGGACAAAGAAGAACAGAAAAAATTATATTACATAAATTTAAAAGGAAATATAAAGATAAAAGATCAATATTTTAATGAAAAATTTTCATATGCATATGGATCTCAATTGAAACCAAGCGGAAGGATACCTTTAAGTTTGTTCAGAATTAATGACAAGGGAGAAATCCTGGATGAAGAAATTATTGTTCAATCGGAAGGTTTCCAGTATGGTCCATATTTACCTCTAAAAAAAGGAAAATATCTTGTAACTATAACAGGAGATAATCTTGATAAATTTGAGGAAGATGCACTGGTTGACAATGAGTTAATAGAAATAAAAGAAATTAAAAAGAATAGTCAGCAGATCCAATACGAGTTTGAAATACAAAGGGACGCAATGTGCGTAGAACTTAGAGGGTTAAATCAAGGGAAGGCAGATACCGTTATTTACAAAATTGAATTGAATAAGGCTGAGTAGGTTAAAAATAGTAATTTCAAAAAGAACGAATATGTGATAAAATACAACAAAGAACGTTTAGAAAGGGAGAAAAATGAAAGTAGTTATTCTGGCAGGTGGATTTGGAACAAGAATTTCGGAAGAAAGCATATATAAACCGAAACCTATGATAGAAATAGGAGGAAAACCTATATTGTGGCATATTATGAAGCTGTATTCACATTATGGGTTTAATGAGTTTATTATTTGTGCGGGATATAAGCAGCATGTGATTAAAGAATGGTTTGCAGATTATTATTTACATAATACAGATGTTACATTTGATCTGCAAACAAATTCTATGATTTCGCATAATAATTATTCAGAACCTTGGAAGGTAACAGTAGCAGATACGGGATTAAATACCATGACGGGGGGGAGAATAAAAAGAATTCAGAAATATGTGGGAAATGAGCCCTTTTTGCTTACATATGGAGATGGGGTATCAAATGTAAATATTCAGGAATTGGTGGAGTGGCATAAAACCCATGGAAAGATGCTGACGATGTCTGCCTATAATGTAGAACAGAGATTTGGGGTTTTGGACATAAATGCAGATAGCGAGATTACTGCTTTTAGGGAAAAATCGAAGGATGATGGTAGTTTAATTAACATTGGATATATGGTTTGCGAGCCTGAAATTTTCGACTTAATTGATGGTGATTCAACGGTTTTTGAAAAAGCTCCGTTGAATAAGGCAGCGGAAATGAGAGAATTAATAGCGTATAAACATAATGGATTCTGGCAGTGTATGGATACCGTAAGGGAAAAACAGAAGCTTGAAGAACTATGGAATACGAATACTGCACCATGGAAGGTATGGGAATAGGATAAAATGAAAAAGATGATTACGGTAGTAGTGCCTACTTATAATGAAGAACTGAATGTAGATAATGTATATGCCAGAGTTACGAAGATAATGGCTGAGTCATTGAATAACTATGATTATGAAATTATGTTTGTCGATAATTGTTCACTGGATGCAACCAGAGACAAGATCAAGGCACTAATCGAAAGAGATAAAAGGGTAAAGGCCATTTTTAATGCACGCAATTTCGGGTATGTAAGAAATGTTTTTTATGGTCTATCACAGGCAGAGGGAGATTGTGCAGTACTTTTACATGCAGATTTACAGAATCCTCCTGAACTAATTGTAGATTTTGTGAAATATTGGGAAGAATCTTATAAAGTAATAGTAGGAATTAAGCGCAAGAGTAAGGAAAATAAAGTTTTGTTTGCAATTAAGGGACTGTATTATAAATTTATGAATAAAATTTCTGATACAGAAATGATAGAACAGTTGACGGACTTCGGCTTGTACGATAGAAGCTTTATTAATGTATTAAAGAATTTGGATGATCCAGTACCCTACTTTAAGGGAATAGTTTCTGAATTAGGATTCTCAATGAAAAAGGTTGAATTTGTCCAGGATGATCGTGAAAATGGGAAATCATTTACCAATTTCTTTAAAAGTTATGATTATGCCATGTTGGGAATTACGTCTTATACCAAGATTATGCGGGCGGCTAGCTGGTTGGGCTTTATTTTAGGGATAATATGCCTTATTATAGCTATTGTAACATTCTTGTCAAAGATTCTGGGATGGCAGGATTTCCCGGTGGGAATTGCAGCAATATGTGTAGGAATGTTCTTCCTAAGTGCAATACAAATGTTCTTTATAGGTATTTTGGGAGAATATGTTATGAGTATAAATACCAGAGTACTACACAGACCCCTTGTTATCGAAGAAGAAAGAATCAACTTTTAGTAGAGGAAAACAATAAATGAAATATGATGTTATTATTGTTGGAACAGGTTTTTCGGGAAGTATTATTGCCAGAAAATTAGCAGATAATCTTAATTTGAGGGTATTGATATTAGAGAAGAGGAATCATATTGCAGGCAATATGTATGACAAAGTGGATGAAAAAGGCATTAGAGTTCAGCAATATGGTCCACATACTCTGATTACAGATCATGCATGGATTGTGGATTTTATCAAACAATATGCTGTGTGGGAACCGTGGGATGTTACAGCAAAGGTAGAAATTGATAATAAATTATATACTCTTCCGTTTAATTATCAATTCATTCGGGAGTATTACGGGGAAAAGAAAGCAAAAAATCTGATTGAGAAGTTGGAAAACGCTTATGAGGGTAAAGAGCGTGTTACGGTCTTTGAAATATTAGATAATCCGGATGAAGAAATAGTAGAATTCGGCGAAATGCTGTGCCAGAAGGATTACTTTCCGTATAGTTCAAAGCAATGGGGAATCCCGATGGAAGCTATGGACAGAAGCGTTATCTCACGTGTGAAATTTGCACTGTCTGAGGATAAGAGATATATTCAACAGCGTTATCAATACATTCCGGTGAATGGATTTACGGATTTTTTTAATAATATTTTAAATTCTGAAAAAATTACTGTAAAAACAGAAGAGGATGCATTACCACATATAAGATTTGATGATAAGACGGGAAAGGCTTTGTTTGAGTGGGAAGGAGAGATTTATAATTGTCCTATCATTTTTACAGGGCCGATAGATGAACTTTTTAACACCTGTTATGGGGCATTACCGTATCGTTCACTGGATATTAAATTTAAATCCTTTGATTTTGACAGCTATCAGGATGTTCCATTTGTTTCTTACCCTCAGGCAGAAGGATATACGAGAATTGTTGAATATAAAAAGCTTACAAATCAGAACGTTAAGGACAAGACAACTATTTCCATAGAGTATCCACAACAGTATGTACAGCATGTAAATCAACCATATTATCCAATAATAAATGAAGAAAATCTTGCGCTGTATGAAAAATATAAACGACAGGCAGATAAATATGATAATTTGTTTGTATGTGGTAGATTGGGTGATTACAAATACTATAATATGGATGCTGCTATTGAAAGAGCTTTAAGTGTTGAAAAGGAAATAGAAGAATTTGTGGAACAGCCAAAAAGAGTATAGGAGCAATAATGTTTGATTTAGATTTTTATAGAGGGAAAAAAGTACTTTTAACAGGGCATACAGGGTTCAAGGGCTCGTGGATGTCGAAAATGTTATTGGAAGCAGGGGCGGATGTTACCGGATATTCATTAAATCCACCGACTACACCTTCACTGTATGAGATTATTAATCTTGATGTCAATATGAAATCTGTCATAGGGGATATTCGAGATTATGAAAAATTATATGCAGTTTTTAAAGAAGTAAAACCGGATATTGTATTTCATTTGGCAGCACAGCCGATAGTTCGAGATGCATATAAAGATCCGCGCTATACCTATGAGACGAATGTAATGGGTACAGTCAATCTGCTGGAGTGTGTAAGAAGTGTAGATACTGTTAAATCAGTCGTTAATGTCACAACTGATAAGGTATATAAAAATAAAGAATGGATTTGGGGCTATAGAGAAAACGAAGAACTCAATGGCTATGACCCATATTCTAACAGTAAATCCTGTTCAGAGTTAGTTACAAGCAGTTATATTAATTCTTTCTTACAAGAAGCAGGAATAGCTGTGTCTACTGCCAGAGCAGGCAATGTAATTGGTGGGGGTGATTTCGCAAATGATAGAATTATCCCTGATTGTATTAGAGCAGCCATAAATCACAAGGATATTATTGTAAGAAATCCCTATTCAACCAGACCATATCAACATGTACTGGAACCGGTATATGCATATATGATGATTGCAGCAAAACAGTATGAAAATATTACATATGCCGGAAATTATAATGTAGGCCCCAATGATACGGATTGCTATCAGACGGGAGAGTTGGTAAATACGTTTGTCAAGAAGTGGGGAGAGTCCTTGCAGTGGGTTAATAAGGCAGACGGTGGACCGCATGAGGCGAACTTCTTAAAACTGGATTGTTCTTTGCTGAAGGATAAATTTGGATGGCATCCTTGTTGGAATTTGGAAAAAGCAATAGAAAAGACTGTGGAGTGGGCAAAGTGTTGGAATAATGGTGGTAATGTAAATGTATGTGTAATGCAGCAAATACAGGAATATATTAAGAAAGCCGGGGAATAGAATGCCGATTACATTTAGAAAAACAGACGTACAGGATGTTCTGATCATAGAACCACATATGTTTCCAGATGACAGAGGACTATATAAGAAATGTTATGAAAAGCAAGTGTACTTGCATGCTGGAATCGATTGTGAATTTACAGAAACCAGTGATATATATTCCTGCAAAGGGGCACTAAGAGGACTACATTATCAACAAAATTACTCTCAGGCAAAATTATTGCATGTTATCAGTGGGTGTATTTTTGACGTTGCATTGGATCTGAGACCGCAATCCTCCACTTTTGGGAAATATCATACAGAATTACTTAGCGCAGAAGAAAATAAGGTAATATTTGTTCCAGAAGGCTTTGCACATGGATTTATTACTTTGTCTGAGGAAGCAACATTTTCTTATCAATGTTCCGGAAAATATGACCCGGAGTCTTGCGGAGGAATATTATGGAGTGATCCTGAACTAAATATTCCCTGGCCGTTAGAAGAATACGGAATAGAAAACATTATCAGTACAGATAAAGATAAAAACTGGCCGACTTTTAGAGATTATTGCAAGAGTGAGGGAATAGTATTGTGAAGAAGGTAATTGTAACAGGAGCGACGGGATTTGTAGGAAGTTGGGTTACAAAGGAATTACTAGCGAATGGAATAGAAGTGATTGCTGTAGTTCGTGAAAATAGTCACAACTTGGAAAAATTACAGGGACAGAATGTAAAAATAGTTTTTTGCAACCTTAGTAATATGAGTAGTTTACCGCAACTAATTGAGGATAGGGATATTGACACGGTATATCATTTTGGCTGGCAGGGAGTATCTGATGAAGATATTCGCAATGCAGATATCCAAATGGAAAATGTGAAGGCAACTCTGGATCTGATAAAAGTGATGCCTGATTTGGGAAGCCGGACATTTATAGGAGCGGGAAGCCTCCATGAAATTGAATCATTTTATGACATGAAAGAAGATAAAGTCATAAAAAATTTGGGATATATGTATAAAGCGGCAAAAATATCAGCGCACTGGATGGGAAAAGCTTTGGCTGGATCCATGGGCATAAGGTTTTTTTGGCCGATTATTTCCAATACATTTGGCGCAGGAGAAAATTCGGGGAGATTAATTAATACAATTGTAAGAAAAGTATTGAAGGGAGAGGTTCCGGCACTTTCTGCAGGAAAGCAAAATTATGATTTTGTATATATCAGCGATGTGGCAAGAGCTTTTTACCTAATTGGTGAAAAAGGAATTGATGGAACAAATTACTTTATAGGTTCAGGGGAAGCTAAAACATTGCGTGAGTATCTGGAGATTGTTGGTAGCATGGCTAACAAAACGAACAATTCAAATATTGCGCTTGGATTTGGAGAGATAAAATCAAATGTGGTTTATCTGCCAGAGGAGGTGTTTGACATAAGTACTCTTGTTAGGGATACGGGATATGCTCCTCAAATATCATTTGAAGAAGGTGTTGCCCAAACAGTAAATTGGATAAAGAACAATTTGTGATATAAAACGATATAAAACGATATAAAACGATATAAAACAAGGCTTATGATTGAATAGCTGTAAAAAGTATGATAAACTAAAATTAGTTCTGCTAATCTTAGTTAAAGTAGAAAGGAATTTATAGAATGAAAAAAGCACTTATTACAGGAATCACAGGACAGGATGGATCTTATTTGGCAGAGTTTTTATTAGAGAAGGGATATGAAGTACACGGTATTACCCGTCGTGCATCTATTTCCAATACTGCAAGAATTGATCATCTGATCGAGAAGCATGCGATCACATTACATGATGGAGATTTGTCTGATACATCCTCCATTACAAATATTATTGCAAAAGTTCGCCCGGATGAGATCTACAATCTGGCAGCACAGTCTCATGTACAGGTATCCTTCGACGTACCGGAGTATTCCGGAGACGTGGATGCTATTGGCGTATTGAGAATTCTGGAAGCTGTCAGAATCCTTGGCCTTGCAAAGCAGACCAAGATTTATCAGGCATCTACTTCTGAACTGTATGGTAAGGTAGAGGAAGTACCTCAGCGCGAGACTACTCCTTTCCACCCTTACAGCCCATACGCAGTAGCGAAGCAGTATGGTTTCTGGATCATCAAGGAGTATCGTGAAGCTTACGGCATGTTTGCGGTAAACGGTATCTTATTTAACCATGAGTCAGAGAGACGTGGTGAGAATTTTGTTACGAGGAAGATCACTCTGGCAGCAGGACGTATTGCAGAAGGCTTACAGGATCATCTGGAACTGGGCAATATGGATTCTCTTCGAGACTGGGGTTATGCTAAGGATTATGTAGAGTGTATGTGGATGATCTTACAGCATGACACCCCGGAAGATTTCGTTATTGCAACCGGTGAACAGCATACGGTAAGAGATTTTACAGAGCGTGCATTTAAAGCAAATGGTATTGACATCCGTTGGGAAGGTACTGGTGTTGATGAGAAGGGATATGACAAGGCTACCGGTAAAATGTTGGTATGTGTAAATCCCGAATGGTTCCGTCCTACAGACGTAGATAATCTGTGGGGTGATCCTACCAAGGCTAAGACAGTGCTTGGATGGAATCCTCAGAAGACTACTTATGCGGAACTGGTAGAGATCATGGCAAAGCACGACAGAGCGCGTGCTAAGCAGGAGAAGGCAATGAAAGCTGCACAGCAGTAAAAAGGTAACTGCATAAGAGATAAATAAGAAAAGGGATTCTGCATGGGGAATCCCTTTTTCGGTAAGAGGGTAGAAGATGAAAAAAGGATTAGTAATAGGTGCTGCGGGTTTTGTAGGAAAATACTTAATCAAGGAAATGGTGGCAAACGATATAGAAGCGTATGCGACAAAGCTGCCCCACGAAGTGTTGGAAGATGTTCCGGCGAAGGTGTATGATCTGGATATTATGGATAAGGATGCAATTGTGGCATTGCTTTTTGAAATACGTCCGGATTATATTTTCCATCTGGCTGCCCAGAGCTCTGTGGGACTTGCCTGGAAAAAGCCCGGTTTGACAGTAGATGTCAATATTAAGGGAAGCCTGAATGTGATGGATGCCATTCGGGAATTGTATTATAAGCCGAGAGTGCTGCTCATTGGCTCAGGAGAGGAATATGGACACATTCAGCCGGGAGAGACGCCTATCGTGGAGACGAATCTGCTTCGTCCCGGGAATATTTATGCAGCTACTAAGGCTTGTCAGAATATGATCGGCAGTATTTATTCCAAGGCATATGACATGGAACTTATCATGGTAAGAGCATTCAACCACATTGGACCGGGACAGGCACCGATGTTTGTCGTATCTGATTTTTGCAAGCAGGTAGTGGAAATTGAAAAAGGTCTTCGAGAACCTGTGATGAAGGTAGGAAATCTTGCGGCGAAAAGAGATTTCACGGATGTACGTGATGTAGTAAAGGCATATGTCAAGCTGGTTCAGACCGGAGTCCCGGGAGAGACCTACAATATCGGCAGCGGCAATGCCCGGGAGATTCGGGCAATTCTGGATCTGATCATATCTATGTCGGATGCAACGGTACAGGTGGAAACGGACCCGAATAAACTGCGTCCGGTAGATGTACCGATCATAGAGGCGGACATTTCCAAAATCAATACGTTAACCGGCTGGAAACCGGAGATTTCTATTGAACAGACGATTCGTGAGACGTTGGATTATTGGCGCGCACATTTGTAGGAGGATGTATAATGATTAAGAGAGAGAGTTTATTTTCTACAGGAGGAATGTCTCAGTCAGATCGCTGCCTGCATACACCGGGTTCTTTTGCTAAAGAGAACTTGTTGTATGTTCAGGAAGTTGGTAATCTGAGAAGCTTGAAGCCACATAAATGCGTCCGTGAAAATCTGGATTCTTTTCTTTTCCTGATTGTGTTGGATGGAAAAGGAAGCCTAGATGTAAAGGGAAAACATTATCAGGTACAGAAGGGAAGCTGTGCACTAATTGACTGTATGGAGCATTTTGAACATATTAGCGATGAACAGGATGCCTGGAGCCTTGCATGGGTACATTTTAACGGAAGATCTGCAAGAGGTTATTATGAACTGTTCATGCGATATAATAAGGATGAAAATGTATTTGGGGTAAAAGATACTCAGAAATGGGATGATTTGCTAAAGGAATTATTAAACAAGCAAAAAGAACGTAATTTACAGTCTGAATTATATTGTGCAGAATTGATACAGCATTTGCTGAACATGATGATAGAGAATGTGGCAGATCTGGATGCAGTAGCAAGTGAGGAAGAGAAAGCAATTGCCAATGAGATCCGCGAGCAGGTGAATGTGCAGTATGCCGATGCAAAAGTACTGGAGGAATTGGAAAAATCCTTTAGTGAGAGCATAAAGGAACTCAGTACTAAATTCAGACGATATTTTGGAATTAGTCTCGAAGAATACATTAGTAATCGCCGCTTTAATGCAGCAAAAGAATTATTACGCTTCAGTATAAAACCCGTGGACGAAGTAGTGGCGGAGTCTGGAATAGGAGATCTGATTGCTATGCAGAAGATGTTCCAGGATAATGAAGGGATGTCTGCGGAAGAGTATCGTGCAAAATGGGCAGCTTGGATTAGAAATTAGAAGTGACAATAACGAATAAGAGAGAAAGAGAGAAGACAGATGAATATTATTTTACTTTCAGGTGGTTCGGGACAGAGACTTTGGCCCTTGTCCAACAATGTGAGATCAAAACAGTTTATTAAAGTGTTACAGGGAGAGAATGGACAGTTGGAGTCTATGGTACAGCGTGTATATCGCCAGATCACTACCGTGGATGCGGAAGCACAGGTCACCATTGCTACCGGCAAAAAGCAGGTAAGCATGATTCTGAATCAGTTAGAGAATAAGGTGAATGTATGCGTGGAGCCGGAACGCAGAGATACCTTTCCTGCAATCTGCCTGGCAGCGTCATATCTTCATGATGTGAAGAACGTGGCGGAGACAGAGCCGGTGATCGTATGCCCGGTAGATCCCTATGTGGAAGATTCTTATTTTGAGGCACTTAAAAGATTGTCTGAGCTGGCAGAGGAAGGTAATGCCAACATGAGTCTGCTCGGAATCGAACCGACCTATCCCAGCGAGAAATACGGTTATATTATCCCTGAATCCAAGGATGAAGTAAGCACGGTAAGCACCTTCAAGGAGAAACCGGATGTGGAAACTGCTAAGAAATACCTGGAGCAGGGTGCTCTGTGGAACGGCGGAGTATTCGCATTTAAATTGAGCTATTTATTGGAAAAAGCGCATGAACTTCTGGATTTCAAGGATTACGAAGATCTGTATGCTCATTACGGAGAGCAGAAAAAGATCAGCTTCGACTATGCGGTTGTTGAGCAGGAGAAGAGTATCCAGGTGCTGCGTTACAAGGGATCCTGGAAGGATCTGGGAACGTGGAATACCTTTACGGAAGCGATGGGCTCCAATGCAGTCGGAAATGTTACGCTGAACGATACCTGCGAAGATACCCATGTGGTAAATGAACTTAATATCCCTATTTTATGTATGGGATGTAAGAGCATGGTCATCGCAGCCAGCGGCGATGGAATTCTGGTATCCGATAAGGAACAGAGCGCGCAGATTAAACCGTATGTAGACAAGCTGGCAGGACAGGCCATGTACGCGGAAAAGTCCTGGGGCAGCTTCACGGTACTGGATGTTCAGGACGACAGCATGACGATCAAAGTAGAACTGTTGCCCGGACACAGCCTTCACTACCACAGCCATGAGCACAGAGATGAAGTATGGACCGTTATGAGCGGCATGGGCAGCGTCATCATAGACGGCATGCAGCGCATGGTACGCCCCGGAGATGTTGTGACTATGCCTGCAGGCTGTAAGCATACCCTGATTGCAGAGACAAAAGTAAGTGTGATAGAAGTGCAGTTAGGAAAAGATATTAATGTTGACGATAAGAAGAAATTTGATTTAGATATTAAAGAATAAGCTGTATGAGGATAACAATGAGCAAAAGGATAACAAGAGAGAACAGGGTAGTATGGCAGGATGTTGTGATAGCAATACTGTTTGGAGTTATCATTGTGGCAGGGATTCTCTGTGTTGCCCGGACGATATGGTCCGGGTATCATTTTCTGGATGATCATGAATTACTCCGTATGGAACAGAGTCTCACACAGGGGATGTCGCTACATGATCTCTTAAGGGCGTGGATAAAAAACGATATGAGCTGGCGTTTCCGTCCACTCTATTGGATGGAGAGAGTAACCGCTTGTTACTTGATGGGAAGCAACCTGATGCTATGGAACATATGGACAGCTGTAAAGGGAATTTTAGCATTTGCTCTGTTATATCTGAGTGCCAGATATGTAAAAGCAGGCAGAACGGTAAGCCTTATTTTCCCCATGGTAATTATGTTAGGAGTGCAGTTTACTCCCTGGTATCGTAGTGCCAACCAGGAGAGTACCGGATTATTACTATGTGCAGCGGTACTTTGCCTGATAGCGGCACAATATGCTCATGGCAGATATACAAGCCCGGTATATAATATCCCTATTGTTATTCTGGTTATCTTGTCCGGATTGGCTAAAGAAAGCTTTACTTTGTTTATGCCGGTGTTCCCGATGTTGAAGCTTTGGCTGGAATACTGGGATGGATGCGACGAAACCTGGCTGGGAACACGTAAAAGAGGACGGCTGCTCCGGCTGGTGAAGGAGAACCTGGCGGTATATCTGTGCATTTTAGGAGCATTTTTGATTAATGTTTACATGATTTTGTTCTGCGTGGGAGTTGACCAAGTCAGTTATGCCGGCTTTCATCAGGATACAGGTCTGAATCAATATCTGCATGGAATCAGTGACAGTCTGTTTGTGAATATGAAATGGAACACTGTGATAGCGGGATTGCTGATCTTTATGATGCTTTTATGTTACCAGCTGGTAGAAAAATGCAATATATGGAGATATGTGAGCCTGTGTATAATTTTGCTTAGCACCATGGGAATACAACTGGTGGCTCACGCAAAAAGTGAAATGTGGGGAAGATATTTGTTCCCGTATATTATTGCCTATGCGCTGCTGTTTGTATTGCTTGGAACATATATCTTTAGAAAGGACAGGTTCCGAACGGGAGTTTATCTGGCAGTATTACTGGCAATGTTGGGATTAACAGTGCCGGGAGCAGTCAGAGCAGCCAGAGATTATGCGAAGGATGGCGAGTGGATCCGGGAATATTTTCAATGTATTTTGGATAACACGAAGGATACAGACCGAATCGTAGGGGCTTTCGGAGATGAGGAATTAGATCTGGCTACGGAATGCTGGCTGGAAGTTCATGACAGACCACAGGTGTATTCCAATGTAAACGGAGAATGGAAAAATATAGTTCAGTTGACAGATGCTTTAACAGGTGAGTGTTCGTGGGAAGATGTTAAGGTGGTGACTTGTTATAGCTATGCGCAGGTTTATGTATTGTCACTGATGGACGGTGTGACGGAGGAAGATTTTGATTCCTATACATTTGGCAATTACATGGTCATGGTAAGAAAGTGATTGACGGATAGGTATTCTTGTTTATGATTTTCCAAGCTGTCCAATCTCTGATTCGCTTAGCCGTCCAAAATCTGATCGTTTCAGTGTCCAACGCTGCGGTTATGCACCCGGGGCATGCACCCCGGGAAGCGTTATCTCTTTATTAACTGACCAAGCTGCTTTAATGCGTAAGCGACTACGGTTGCATTTTCATAGTTAAAGGATTCATCGTTTCCACTTATGGATACGACATTCCCAAAAACGTCGGCCAGACCATCCAGCGTTTCTGTGTGTTTTCCGAAACGATAGCTATTCGCTATGCGTACCTGTTCGATCAGCCGCTCGATGTTCTCATTCAGGGTATCCAGTTGTCCCTGCATCATAAGAACAATGGTGATCAGTTCTTCCAGTGTATGTCTGTCTGCCATTGTCCCGCTCCTTAAACTGTTTTCATTATACCAGAAAACACAAAGGATTGCGAACCGGCAACCCCGCAGGTTTCGTCATTCTGCCTATGCCTGTATGGCAGTGTGATGGTCATAGAGCCAGGGAAATATAAAGTTTTCAAGGTGCTGAAATTTTATCCGGATCCTCCTGTGGATACGTCACAGACCATGAAACAGCGTTCAGAGAGGCTGTAACACCGGGAATGGATCTGACCCGATAACAGGCATAAAAAATCTATGTTTTACACAAAGTTCGACCTGCGGACAGTGTGAGTTAATTGATCCATGCGCTTTAGCCTCCTCTAAAAAACTAATAGTTTTTTCGTGTCATTTAGAGTGTGGCACAAAAAATCAATTAGCCAAGGCGCAGGATTTGACGTTTACTTTATTGTGGCAATTATATATTTAGTGTTGAAGAAATTTACGCCGGGAGTGTATAGGGTATTGGCGGGTGGAAGGAACGGATGAGGATAATTAGAGGAAAGGATGTTCTTATTGAGTGTATGTAATGGGCAGGTCATTTGATCTGCCTATTTTATTACTTAAAGTTATGACTTCGATAAAACCAAGCAAAAACATCGAAAAAACGAAACATAATATGGAACAGAAGTGTGGTATTATATAAATGAAAAGGATTGGCGCTTTTTGTAATAATTTGTTGCTAGGCAATAATGGCGGCAATCTATGTTTTGTATGATATGGTGGAGAATAAAGTCTAAGGAAACCTAGATGCAAAATGGGGTTCTTGTATAAGACAAGGAATTGCGACCAGCCTCATAAAAATAGGGAAGGATAAAAGGGATATAAGATGGAAGATTGGGAAAAAATGTATGAAATATTAAAGTATGAAGCAGAGAGAGCATCAAATACACAAGAGAGCGTATATGAAAATCCAATGCTTAGAAATGCAGTAAACTATGTGTATGGTATATTGGAATTCTTAGTTGATGATGTTAAGGAAGGAAACGTATCGGGATTTGACGATGTAACAAAAAAGATTGTCGAACAGTTTGCTGAGTGGCATATAAGATCAGATATAAAAGCAGATATGCTCTATGGGGATGGCAAAGGTGATATTGAGTATAAGAAAGAAGTAATAAAGCGAGCTAGTGAAATATTTGAAAATAAAGCGATAAAAGAATATTTAAATAGCGATCTGTTCTATGTAACACATAGGATTAAAAAATGCAGTTTACATCAGAAAATCTGCAAAGAAATTTTTCAAAACATGGACAATAACAATGAGATATTTGTTAGTGTAGAACGGGATACAGAAGAGGAAGCGAGGTTAGAGGAATTTTTCTCAGTATCTGAAGAACATATTAAGCTGGAAGTTGTTTCTGCGGAGATACTTTCCTATGATGAATATGTTTTTGAGAGACTGGTAGATACCCCAATTTCTGAATATATAAAGGAAATTTATCGTCCATATTTGGTAGAATATTACATAGATGCAAGAGATCTGAATCAGAATCAAAGACTATTTTTGCTGGAAATGTATCAGAATAGAGGATGGTATAGAGCTGCTCTTACGGATGAGACAGCCACTGATGAAGACAACATATTCGGTGGTACCTTTATTCAAAGTGCCAGCCCGGTAGTATATCAAGGTAGAAAAATAAAAATAATAGACTCTAATGTGGATATAAGTATCTTTAATAGCATTAAGAAAACTTATGATACGAGTGGCATAAGTTGTTGTAGGGATGCAGATATTAAAAAGGAATTAGAAGAATTATTTGCCGATGTAAGATTTGCCACAACCAGAGTATATAAGGTCGGAAATGGAAATTGCATTTACAATTATGGAAAAAAGGGAACAAAAGAAACGAGATTTTTTTATGATATTGGATTTGACATGAGTGCATATATAGGAAAAAATCCAACTAAACGCAGCAAAAATCAGTATATAAAAGCGTTATATAGTATTGGACATATGAAACCTGAATGTGTTATTTTATCTCACTGGGATGAAGATCATTTCCGGGCTTGTGTATATGCAAACAAAGCTGTTTTTGAAAAGAAATGGGTGGCACCTTATATATATACATCAGAAAATAAGGCAAATGCTAAGAGGCTTTTTCTGTACTTGTATAAGATAGGCAGCCTGATGGTAGTACAAAGAGGTATTGCAAGAGACATTGTGGTACAGCATGGTGCCCAAAGAAAGATGACTTTGTTTGTTGGAAAGAGACAACCGGGAACAGATAAAAAGATTACGAAATGCAATTGTGAAGGAATTGCTCTTTATCTGGAAAATGATACAGCACGCTACGGAAAGATTAAATGCCTGATGCAAGGAGATGTTCCTTATATGTCGTTGCCACTGCAGACAAATTTTGCGAAAGAAAATCCCTATACCTATCTTGTGGCACCACATCATGGCGCAGAAATGGATTGCTCCATGCTGATGGGAGCATCAAAGAAAGACGGACAGGCCGTGATTTGCTGCACAAATAATACAAGTAAAAACAGACCTGAAATAAATCATTTAAATGCACTTACAAAATGTTATGATAAAGTAAAATGCACAGAAACTGCATCGCATTATATTCAATTTGATCTTCGGAAGAAAAAAGTGATGAATATAGTTTAGCTGTTGTCACGAGTCAACAATTAAGAGGGATATATTATGTCAAATTTGGTAGAGCTGAAGAAAGAAGTTAACAAGAAGATTTTCAAGAATATAAGTTATCTCATGAAACGGGATGGGTATAGTCAAAATCATTTAAGAATGGTAATGAAAGAACACGGTTTAGAAATCAATCAGGGAACGATTTGTAAATACGTAAACGGTTCCGAGGGCAATTACTATTCTATTCCGTTTTTATTAAAGTGTTGTGAAATTTTTGATGTTTCCTTAGAGGAATTGATTACACAAGATCTACAAGAAGTGGCAATGGGAAAGGGGAATAAAATTTCTACTAATAATTTGAAAAATAATCTCGATCTTGTGCAGGCTGGATTGATAACGGATATAAATCATCAAGCATTTAATGGTTATGTAGGTACTTATTATTGTTATTTATACCCCACTATTTCTTCAGAGAAAAATACTCTGACTGGTATTATGAAAATCTGTGATGATTCTGCAGATTATACTGTAAGTATGAAACTTAATGTTCCGTCTAAACAGGATCCCGCTGCCAGTAGTTTTTGTAAAGATTATGAAGGTTTACTTATAGCATCTAATCGTTTACAGAGCTGTTATTGTATTTTAAAAAGTAATGAATTAAGTGAAATTTGTTTCTTGGTGTTTCGCCATATATATTTAAATAATACGTCATTGGATTGTCGCATGGCAGAAGTGCTGACGGTGTCTGCCGGAGAAAGCCATTATCCGACAGTACATAGAATGTTTTTCTCAAGGCAGCAATTGAAAGAGGAAGACTTAAGACTAATTCTTCCCATGTTGAACATGAATTGTTCCGATATTATCTTAAGTGAAGAAGATATGGAGTCCTTGGAAAGGGAGGAATTTATTCCGCCGGAGATATTAGATCAATTAAAAAAACAGATTACACCGAAAAAAGTTTATGTGTTTAAGGAAAATTTGATTCGAAGCATTGCAGAACTTGCGGATGATAAGAAAAAAATACCCGTATATATATCTGCTATAAGGGACAAATCCTTAAAAAATAGATATAACAAAGTAAGCAAAAAACTTGATGATACAGTACGGCAATTATTGATATCACGAGGATATTATAAAGATCAAAAAGAATAAAATTTTTAAAGGAATCCGTATCGCAGAAATTTAATGAGGTATGGATTCTTTGTATATTATTTAGGTATTTATGCAAGTGAATACAGCTATGCAAATTGCATATTTTGAAATAATTTGCAACAAAAAGTCAAACTATAATAATAGTTGTTGCAACCTATTTTCTGCGGTATGGTAGAAACAGAAATTGTTACGAACTATAGTATATAGTAAGCTTTTAGAAAAGCGGAGGTGCAAAATGGACTATTGCTGTACTGTGGAAAAACAGCAGAATTGGCGTCAACGGGGTATTTTTTATGTGAAAAGAAAAAAATATGATCTGGCAACGAAACAGAAGGTTTTGTACGAGACAGATTATTTGGTTCTTAATATGAGAAAAGTGCGGATGATCGGTGCATTTTTTGTAAGAATATGCCTAGTGGGATTATTGCTACTGGCTGTGATATTGCTGACTTTTAAATTACTGGCTTCGGGCAATGATAAAATGTTAGATGGAAGAAAGCAAGAGAAAAATCTCAGAACAGGCATCTATAATATAGAGAAAGAAACAAGAGAAGATCAGATGCAAACCTACGATACGGATGAAACCTTTATACAGAGATGCTCCACCGAACGCCTAGCAAGAGAAGAAATTTATCAGCAGGCGCAAGGACATGTTGAAATTCTGCAGTATTACATCAATTACTTGTACGCATTACACGGACAGGCGTTTGAGGAAGGAGGAGAGGTGGATCGCACGTTCCGAGGTAAGGAATGGTATAGGCAGATGGAAGGAGAACTGAGAGAAGTTCAGTATGAGGACTTGAACTTCAATGAGCAACACAATGTAGATATCATGGTTGAAGTCCTGGAAATGGAGGGGTATAGATGAAACAATCAATGGAGATTATTTTAAGAAAGGGGGGGAATACGTTCTTTTCTGGTAAAAGGAAGGTGACTGATGAAGTCGATTTGGAATGGAAGTACATCATATGGCAGGAGCAGCAAAAGAGGCAATTGCGCAAAAAGATAATCGAATGTGCAACAGTGCTGACAGAAGTAGGACAGTTAAATGAAGAAAAATGTGAGATTTTTCTAAAAATGCATGCGAAGGATAGGATAAATGAAAATGGCAGAAGAAGTTATTGACACAAAATACGAGGAGGTTGACATGGAAAAAGTTTATGGAATTATTGAACCAATCTCATATGGATTAAGCGGGGCATTGAAAAAACTGCTGAATGCCCCTGGCAATCGCGAATTGTTGTATAAAGCTAAAATGCAAACAGAGGCGTTGCAGCACAATGAAAAAATGCGTATCTTGCAGTTAGTCTTGGAGCTTGCGGAGATAAACCAGCTTTCAGATGAACGCTTCAGATTATTGATGATTGTTTTCTCTAACGAATAGTCGGGATGAAAAGTAATAAAATAGCTCAAGGTTTATTTGCTAAAACCTTGAGCTATTTTGATAGTGCGCCTAGCGGCGCACGTTTCTAACGGGTTAAAGTCCCGAATCTACCCGGTAGTGAGAAGGATATAGCCGAAGGCAAGGGTGTCCATCGCGAGATGGAATCTGAAGGAAGCTGGATGTGAGGAACATACTAACTCACGGGCAAATCTCTGGTCTGACGAACAGAAATCACATATAAGGCTATGCATGAGGGTAAGACTGCTAGTAGACGCTCTATAGCAAGTACCTTTTGCCATTCATTTTCATCTGTAATAATAGTCTTACACTATACACAGTCAAAAAAGTTTAGCATTTGACTTTTTTGAACAGAGTCAGAAGGTCAGACTATGAACACTCAAGCCAGTTTAGTTACAAAATAGATCTAGCTACAACAGTAGGGCGACTAGTATGGCCCAAAACTTCCCATTGGGAAAAATGGTGCAAAGGTACAGACCTATCTGTCCTCCGCCATTGATGATCATTCCAGATATCTGCTGTCCTCACGATTTTACGATAATCAGGAAGAATCCATCATTGAGGATACCTTCCATTAGGCCATCTCCAGATAAGGAGTCTTTGATGCCTGCTACTTTGACAACGGAAGCCAGTACATTGCAAAGCAGATCCGGTTCTCACTTGCCAGGCTGGGGATCCGTGTCATGCATGCAAAACCACGTTCCGGGAAAAGCAAGATTGAAAAGTTCCATCAGGTGGGGGATGACTTTATCCGTGAATCGAAGCTTAAAAATATCAGGTCACTGGAAGAACTGAACCGTCTCTGGGCTGTCTATCTGGAGGAATACTATCATAAGTAGAAGCATGCCGGTATCGCAGAATACTACGAAAGCCTTGGAGCCGCTGTTCCGGAAGAAGGGATCTCCCCACTTCGGGAGTGGAACCGGGATAGCCGTCCGCTGGCCTTTCTGGATGCACTGGAAAAACGTCATGAACAGAACCGGCGGCAGATGGCAGATGCCATTTCCTTTGCTGCGTACCGGAAGGAGGCGGATGAATGATGTATGAAGCATTCTTTGGCATGGAGCACACGCCGTTTGTCCGTGATGTCCCACCGGAAAAGCTGTATGAATCCAATGCATTCCGTGAGACCCTCGGACGGTTCTCTTATGTGGCAGACTAAAGTGAACCCATTTGTCAAGACACTTTTTTTAAAAATTTAAGTTGGAGCGTTTACTTATGAACTACAAAAAATACAAAAGGTAATTTTATTAACCATTACTTCTAATTTTCATGAGAAAGAGGACAAGTATAATGCAGCAGTATTTTGTAAACAAAGAGTTATATGAGGTCTATGAAAAAGGTAATATAAAAGAAGAGCCGTGTTTTTCAAAAGACAAATATACCGACGTCATTTTCGCTAGTTATAGATGGGATAGCAAAGGAGATATTCACGATATTGTCTTTGACAATTGTACGTTCTCAAAATTGGGTTTGAGGAAAAGCAAATTTAACCATGTAAATATGGCACATAGTGTATTTATTTCATGCTATTTTCGAGAGGCCAGTTTTAACTGTTGCGATTTTACCGGTGCTATTTTTATCGAATGCAATTTCGATGAGACGGTGTTCACTAATTGTGTATTCCAATATGCAGAATTTAAGAACTGTTTTATTCCTTATGTTGCAATGAAGAATAATCTGCCCCGCCAGAGACATAACCTCACAAGGGATTTATGCAGGAATCTGGGATTGGAAGCACTCCACATAGGAGATGACGTGAACTTTAGATTGTATTTTTTTGAAGAAAAGCGGGCAAATGAGAAGTATTATCATAAGAAATTTTATCATTCCCAAACAGAGGATGGGGGATACTATCAAAAATATAATATATGGGATGCATGCAGTGGCCTGTTTCATTTCCTTATGAGTAAATTAAATAAGTATTTATGGGGCTACGGAGAAAACCTTAAGCGGCTTATGGCCAATATGACAATAACTGTCGTGGCTTATTGGGCCGTCTATCAGAAAATGGATATAAGTATAGGCAGTGCAAAGCGGGATTGGTATGATGGATTGTATATTAGCTTATCTAATTTTTTCACTATGAGTTTGATACCTAATTATTCTTTTCCACATCCGACAGCATATGAAATCGCATCCGTAACAGAAGCGGGCCTTGGGGTAATGATGATGGGTTTTTTTGTAGCAGCAGTGTTTCGCTATATTAACCGAAGGTCATAGGGGACAATATGATATCATTTCAAATAGACAATAAAAGATACTGTATTAAACAGCATGAGGCAATTGAGGAAATATGGTTATTTGGATCCTATGCCAGAGGGGAGCAGGATCAATATAGCGATATTGATCTGTTAGTAGTGATTCAGGACTGCGATGGGGAAGAATATAAACGAATCAAGATGCAACTATCACAGGAATTAGGAATGCCATTAGAGTGGCTCTCTCTTTATGAAATGCATAAGATACAGGAAATGGCAAGGCAGGGCTCCTATTTCATGTGGCACATCAAGCAAGAGGGCAGGCAATTATATGCAAGAGGCTCTTTTCAAAAAGATATTCTGTCGAATTTGCCGGAATATCAGAATGCATGGCAGGATTTGGAAGACTACAGCATAATATGTAAAGATATAAGGAACAGTCTGGCGGAACAATACGTAGACATTACGTATGAACTGTCAGTGCTGGCATCTATTATCCGGAATACATCAATGACCATAGATTTTTTAAAAGGGAAAATGGTCTTTGGCAGGGTACAATGCGTAGAAACTTGCAATGCTATATTAAGCGGGAAGTGTGAAATTCCGATAAAAGAATATGAGAGGCTTTACACAAACCGTTTATACATGACGGGAAAGGCAGCTACACATGAGATGATGACAATGCATGATGTGGTTGAATGGCTGAATAAAGCAGAAAATTTGATTTTATGCGCAAAGGAGATTTATGATGCAAAAAACAATGATAACAATATGGGACGAATTGATGGAAATGAGTAAGGTTAGACCGTATGTGTTTAAAACTCGATTACATCGTGCAATTATACAGACACAGAAATACAGTAATGAAAAAAATAATGGGAAATTAATGGAGCTATGTCAACAGTTGGAAGAAAAAATGAGATTTATATCGGATCAAAGTAATCAGACGTCTGATGGTGAACTAAGAAGTTATCTTGTATTAAAGGAAGATATGCAAAAGATCAGGAATGAAATGTAATCGGCAGTGAAAACGGAATGGGAGTCTAAGCATAGGGGGTAATATTGTGAAGGAAATTATTATTTTTTATAAAAAGAATAAAGCGATTTCCAATCTAGGGATTATAATGCTTATCATATCATTTTCTTATGCAATTACATATAATATGCCAGATATTTTGGGAATAGAGGCATACTATTCGTTGTTAAATAATATATGTATAAGCTATGTAGCTGCTCTAATATTTTATGTTTTTCAAGTTTATATACCGGAAAAACAAAATAATAATAAGTTTATGGAAATAATGACAAATAAATTTTTTGATTTTATTAAATTAAACGAAATTATACTATTATTATGTGATAAACATATTATCATAAATGAGAAAGGGGCAATTATTAGTTGGAATGGCGATGGAGAGAAAATATATTTAAAGGTGAAGACATCGACTGATCCGAAAAGCAGTGAACTAATATACTATACCAAACAGCAGCTATTAGACATGAAAAAAGAATACAGTAGGAAATTAAACGAAATAAAAGAATCAACATTAATAAATTATTGTGACAGTGAAATTTTGGAGAAACTTTCTGAGATTGAAAAGCAGGATTTTTATACGACATTTGCAAATATTATAAGATTTGCAAATTCTGATATAGGCTTTAGAGATGCAAGGGATAGTATAAATTATTTTAAAAAGCTGAATGAGGAACTGAAACAATTATGTTCTGTTTCGACGATACGTTATTTAGAGGAAGTGTCGAAAGAGGATATACAGCAAACGGATGCAATTTATAATTGTTTGAGGAGTAATACATTAAAGATTAACGTGTATAATCGAGAAGTTCTTAAGGCCAATATAAAAGAGCAGGCAAAAGACCAGGGATTTGAATTATCTGATCAGACTATAGAAATGATGTGTGATACGGTGATGAATCAGCATTAAAGCATAATGAGGAGTCACATGGATGAGCATTTCATGGCCAGCCTGGCGGTGGTGCCCCTGCAGCTGCTGGGATACTACGTCAGCGTGGCAAAGGGATTGGATGTGGATAAGCCCAGGAATCTGGCGAAGAGCGTGACGGTGGAGTAAAATATAAGCGATCAGTACTTGCAAAACTATGCAGTAATTGCTATAGTGGTAATATTATGCGAAATATTACATATGATAAGATAGCCAGTGGATAGGAGTGGATCGTATGAACGAAAGGAATAGAGTGTTCGGGAACAATGTTAAATTTTTGATTGTAAACGGAAAATTTAACGAACAGACAGTAGCAGAGCATCTGGGATATTCTAAATATGATTTATGGAAAATTATGGATGGACGGCTATTTTTGGGTGAAGATGAGAAGGCTGATATTGCAAGAGAATTGCAGACAACAGTAGAAGATCTTTATGTACCTAGAACAGAAGATGAATATCATGAGGTTGGATGTATGGAATGCCGAGGTGCATTCAGTTCTTCCGAAAATAAAACATGTATCTTAGATTTATTGGATATGCACTGCGATGTACAGGAATTGATAGCAATGAAATAGAGAAGAGATGGAAAAATGCACTGGCGACAAGCTGGTGCATTTTTGTGTGCAAACTCATTTGGCATATGGTGGCAGTGCTACTTGGTTTTCTGGTGCCAGTATGATATGATTAGATAAACCTATACTTGGTATGGCATAGGAAAGTGAAAAACTGGTAACTCTAATAGTAACTGTTTTGAAAAGAATGAGGTTAGGGAATGGGAATGAAGATTAAATCCTTATTAGTAAATAATTTTATGATCTTTAATAACTTAAATATAGATTTAGCACCGAATATTAATATTATAAGTGGAGAAAATTCTACAGGTAAGACAGCGTTGATCAAGCTGCTGTATTCTAATTTAAAGGGATATTCGGAGGCATATAGTTCAAAAGGAAATACTACAAGAGACGATTTGGAAAAAGCAATAGTGAACAAGTACCAAGGGGTATTTCGACCGGATAATGAATCTATAGGTAGATTGGTTAATAGAAAGCCGGGAAATAATAATGCAGATATTTTGCTGACATTTAGTAATAATGAAGAAATTATGATTGGATTCTCACGTAAAAGTTCCAGGCATATTGAAATATTGAAGGGGAATTCTGTGGATGTAGGGAAGCTTTCGCCGATATATATTCCACCGAAAGAGATAATTTCAACGACAGAGAATTTTGGCGCATTATATGATAGTTATCATATAGCGTTTGAGGAAACATATTATGATTTGACCAGACTCTTGGAAAAACCGTTAAGAAAAGGGCCTAATACTAGTGAACAGAATGAAGTAATGGCGAGCTTTGAAAAAATAGTGAATGGGAATATCGTCCAGCGAGATAAAAAGTTTTATCTGAAGGTAAAGGGCGCTGGTGAGTTTGAAATGGGATTGGTTTCAGAGGGATATAGAAAATTAACGACAATTATGTACCTTATTTTGTCGGGAAGTTTGACGAAAGATTCTATTTTATTTTGGGATGAACCGGAGACCAATATGAATCCTAAAATGATTAAGCCGATGGTAGATGCGTTGGTAACATTGGCCAATATGGGAGTCCAAATATTTATTACAACACATGATTACTTTGTTCAGCAGTGCTTTAACATGGAGGCACTATATGGTAAAAACAAGAAATTAAAATATAAATTTATATCATTATATCATTTAGAAAATGGCGAGATAAAGGTAGAGACAGCAGATGAACTTGGAAAGATAGAGAACAATGCTATCATGGAAGAGTTTGATAACTTATATGATAGAGAACAGAGGATGATGGATGAAAGTTAGTGAGAGAGATTTGGTATTTTCTTTCGATTCAGCGTATACAGCAATCAAATTTGATGAGAACCCCTTTTACAGAGATTATTGTAACCATATGCCTGGTGGTAAGGGAGTCGATATCGTAGCGGATTCGGATGAGATTATACATCTTGTTGAGATTAAAAATTGCCTTGGACATGAAGCAGAGAACCGCTGGAGGACCAGCACCGATAATAGAAAGTTGGATTCAGCACCTCGAGATCTGGATGTAGAGAACAGGGATAGTTTTGACATTGAAGTTGTGAAAAAGGTAGCAATGACAATTCTGTGTTTGTTTGGAGCCTGGTCAAAAGCTGAGAAAACAGAAAAGGCGTTGGAACTTGAAGACTATTGGAAAGCGTTAAGTAGTGCTAAAGTGCAGAAAGATAAAAAACAAATAATTGTGACGCTTTTTTTAGAAGGAAATTTTTCTGGCGTAAGCCAAACAAGAACCAAGAAGGCCATTATGAAGAGGATACAGGAAAGTATCAGCAAAAAATTGGATTGGTTGAATTGCAAAGTATTTGTTGTTGATTCAGATACATATAATGACAAATTTTTTACGGTGGGGAACAATTTCCAGGTGTAGATAAATGCATTGTACATTAATGAACCATAGGGATGGTGTAACCTCATAACAGAGGAGTAACTTCGGAAAGGAGTCTGAGAAGTATGGGGAGATTTGTAAATCCGGATAACAGTGCATTTCAGGTTGCTCTTAACTCCAGGATATACGTGGACAAAACGGGGTTGATTGAATACACGAACAGTGTTCTTAACACGACAAATGCTTATATATGCAACAGTCGTCCACGCCGCTTCGGAAAGTCTTATGCAGCAAATATGCTTGCAGCATATTATAGTAAAGGTGCAGATTCTGAAAAGATGTTCTCAGAACTTGAAATTGGTAAAAACGAGGATTTCAAGAAACATCTTAATAAATACGATGTAATTCACATTGACATTCAATGGTTTCTGGCAAATTGTGATGATGTTGACAATGTAGTTAAGCACATTGCAGAGGCGGTTCTGGATGAATTGCGTGTGGCCTACCCGGGCATTCTGCCACCAGAAATATTTAGTTTGCCTGATGCACTTTCAAGAATCAAAGACAAGACAGAAGTTCATTGTCATCGTTGATGAATGGGATGTGCTTATTCGTGATGAGGCAGCTAATAAAAAAGCACAGGAAGATTACTTCCTATAAAAAAGGAAAAAACCCAGTCAGCACTGAATAACTTTGATGAGTTTCCTATGTTGAGCGCAGGCAACCTTGCACCGTATGTCGGTTTTACGGAAGAGGAAGTGCAGAAGCTGGCGGAAGAGTATCATCAGGACTTCAATGAAGTGAAACGCTGGTATGACGGATATCTATTGAAAGACTATCAGGTGTATAATCCCAGAGCAGTTGTCAGTGTAATGCTGCGAGGGGAGTTTAAGAGTTATTGGTCTGAAACAGCTTCTTATGATGCAATCGTTCCGCTGATCAATATGAATTATGATGGCTTGAAAACAGCAATCATCGAAATGCTTTCCGGTGCAGAAGTTAAAGTGAACACAGCAACCTTTAAGAATGATACAGTAAATATCAAGAATAAGGACGATGTCCTGACCTATATGATCCATTTGGGATACTTGGGGTACAACGAAAATAAAAAAACTGCTTTTGTGCCTAATGAAGAAATCCGGCAGGAACTGACGGTTGCTGTTGAGAGCAAACTTCGCTGAGCAGTGTACTGGCAATAGCGTATCTGAGTGCAATGGAGTATTATTTCAAACCAATTCGGGAACTGCCGACAGGTCGTGGCTTTGCTGATTTCGTATTTGTTCCTAAACCGGAGTACAAAGCTGACTATCCGGCATTAATTGTAGAATTGAAATGGAATAAGAATGCGTGCACAGATTTGATGCAAATCAAAGATAAAAAGTATCCTTCTACGATTCTGGATTATACCGGAGATATCCTGCTAATCGGAATCAACTACGATAAAAATATAAAAGAGCATCAATGCCTGATTGAAAAGTACGAGAAGGATTGATTGGCTTGGCGAAGAGCGTGCCGATGGAGAAAAAATAGTGTTTCAATCTAGCAAATTCACAAAAAAATTTAGAAGCGGTTTTGTAACAGCATTTGGAATACAATGATTGTCATACAAATACTGTGCCAACGAAGGAAAAAGCCGAAAACACGCTAGGAACAAAACCGAACAGAAAGAGCAGAAGGAGCGTTTCCCTTCTGCTCTTTCTATATAATTTTCAATGACATAGCATGTCGCACAGCTATCAATATTTTGCTATACAGAGTCAAAAGGGTTACAATATAGAAGTACTGTGATAAACGTTAGGAAAAGTTCGATTTTGAAAAATAAGCGATAATGGTGTACAAGTGGGAGGAGTCAAATGTCTGATACGATAATTTTACATATGAGTGATTTACATTTTTCTTCAAACGAAGAGAAGAAAAGAGAAAAGGATGTAATTATGAATTTTCTTGTAGACGCATTAAAAGATTTGGAAGAAGAGTGGAGACCTAATGTTATATGTGTTTCGGGTGACATAGTGGACCGGTATGATGTGGCTGCATATTCCATAGCCGGTGAATGGTTTAGAAAACTTGCGGAAATATTGAATATTCCCATGGATAATTTTATTTTAACACCGGGAAACCATGATTGTAGTCGTGACATTAAAAAGTATCCAAGATTGGATTCAAACGATGACGGGCTTGTAGATGAGGTTTTAAATTGCGATATACCGGCCTACTTAAGCGGGCGTTTTGAGGCATATGAAAAATTCTGTGAAGATCTCAAAATCACGCCGTATACATGGCAAAATGGTGATAATTACCTGGTTGGATATAGAGTAATTAATGATGTGATCTATTTAGGATGCAATACCGAATGGTTTGCGTATAGCGATGAAACAAAATTAAGATTGGGGAAAAAGATTGTTGAGGAACTGCAACAGGCAAGCGATGCACTGGGAGATTTTAAGAAAGTCGCTATCATGCATCATGGGAGTGAGGTTGGATTTCATGAAAATGAAGTGCAATACCATAATGATATTTGCCCGGCTTTACATTATTTGTGGAGAATCTGTGATATGACATTATATGGTCATAGTCATGAGCAGGTTGGGGGCGAGCCGAACAAAATGGAAAATCATTGTTTTACCATCAGGGCAGGAGCAGCCAGCATAAACAGAGAATATCCCAACAATATAAATATCATTAAAATAGTAGAGAATGCCATTGAATTAAAGCATATCAGTTATGATCAGCAAAGGGTAGAACAGCTATGGAAAGTATCTGATGACTTTTCAACTTATACATGGGACAACGTGAAGGATGATAAAGATATATCCGAACCTGTGTCATGTGACATGGATCTTTTGCGCCAAAAGGAAAGACTATATGCCCGGGAGATATTAAATGGTAAGTTGCGACAGGTAAAAACAGGGGCGAATTTGCCGGAGACTATTTTAAGGGATGTTGTAATAGACAGTGATCAAAAAAGGCATGAGCAGGAGAGAGGCAAGGAAAACAGTGAGAAGAACAGAGAAGTTCGCCTGTTAGATGTAGTATTGGCAGAAAGAAGAGTTGTGATATGCGGTGAACTTGGTGCCGGTAAAAGTACTATTTTATCACAGGCAGTTTTAGAAATGCTGGATAATAATACGACAAGCCTTCCTATATTGATCTCTGCAAAAGAATTAGCAGAAGGAAATGACGGGAAGACAGGTTCTGTGCTGCGGCAAATTTGTAATTTCATGCAACAGCAATTGCTGGTAACAGTTTCTTCCGTAGGTGAGATGTTGGATTGTGTGGATCAGTGCTATTTATTTGTGGATGGCCTGGATGAAGTGGATAAGAGACAGCAGGAGCCTCTCATGCGGGTATTGGAACAGATCTCTTTGATGGAAAACCGGATATCAATCATACTTTCCACCAGATCCACAGAGACCATAGAGTATCATAGGGATAATTGGACACAATGCAGTCTGGGCAGATTACATCAGCAGGAAATATTAAGAATCCTGGAAAACGAGGCTAAGACAGAGGAAGACGGTGAATGGGCTGCCCGTGCAAAACAATATTTTAATAAGATTAATAACAATCCAATGGTGCAGTTAGTGGCAACTACGCCGTTGGCAGTAAGGCTGTTGTATTATATTATGAGAAAAAACATCGAAATTGATGAATATACCATAGGAGACTTACTGAATACTCTGTTGGAGGAAAGGATTTCATATTGGGATGCAAAGAATACCAGCGAGGTCACAGGCGAAGAATTTGAAAGAAATTTCCCTACGGTAGATGCAAAGAAAAACTATATTGGATATTTGGCATATTGCGCTGAAAAAGAAAAGATTACAAGAAAAAAGCTTGAACTAATGCTCGAACAGGGGATGCATATTCAAAACGACTTGGGACTGGTAGCTGAGCAGACAATTTCAAAGTTGCAAAGAAATGGTATGACAACAGAGATAGATGGAGGGATAGTGTTTACGTATCGCCCATTAGCACAAATTGCAATGGGAATCTATATGGCTGATAAAATAATTAAGGGAGAATTACAGGTGAATAGTTGTTCTCCTGAGTTATGGAGAGAAATTTCATTTGCTGCAGGTGAGCTTCGAAGGGCTGATTTGGTCGGAAAGTATAGAGGATGGCTTGAGACATACATAGATAATCTGAAAAAAGAGGCAGCAGGATTGATAAAGGCTTGCTATATCTGCTACGAAGCGAAAGATACAGTGCTGGCGAGAAAAATGATAGAGAACTTTAAAGAAAAGGATATTCGCCCATTATGGTATTATGAACCGGAAAAAAATGTGTCAGTGAGCATCGTGGCTCAGGTGATTGCTTTGGCAGGGGAATATGGAGTGGACTGGTTCATTGATTCCTATTTGACATTGACTTATCCGGTTATAAATGCAGGCAGTGCCTTTTTTAGAGCATTGCTTGTGGTCCTGCCGCCATTAATCAAAGACGCTTTGACAAGTACACAGAAAGATAAATTGAAAAAATGTATAGAACCTTTAGAATATATTTGCCCGATCGCATATAGCAGTCTGCCGGAAATTTTATGCTTTCTCATGCCGGATAGGTATCCGATAGAAAGACGATTGCAGCTGATAGCAAGAATTTCATTTTATGATGAGTATCAGGAATGGGCTCAAAAGGAATATGAGGCTCTCAGCAAAGAACATAAGGAACTTTGTCAAAAGGTTTTAAAAAATGAAAAGACATTCGGAGCTGCAGTTCTGTGGATGAAAGTGTTTGATGATGCGCCGGATATTAATCTCACAGCTAGAATTATAGAGCATGGAGATGAGGAACTGATTGAGATGTGTCGTCATCGTCTGGGAGAGGAAACCTATATTCGTTATCTTAGATGGTTAGTGGCAGAATCCAGCTATAGTATTGCTGCGGCATCAGCACTGCAATTGTGTAATTATGGGCAGGATAAATTGCCGGAAGTAAGAGTTGCATTAGTTGGGGGAATGACTAATGCAGGTAAAAATAATCATTATGAAAAAAAGATAATGGAGTTAATTGCGGCGGATGGTGGATTAAATAAACAATGGATCAGAATTTTGTTTGCCGGGGAGCACCATGTGTACGGAGCCAGTGAGGGAAGCTGGAGAATCTTTTTAAGATTCCTGTTAAAGGCAAAAGAAGATTTCACACAGGATTTTATAGGAAATCTTAAATATATGGGATCGTTTTTGCTGGCAAGATGTGAGGAGACGAGGCTGTTATTACAATGTCTGCTTATAATGCAGGAATATAAGAATGCACTCATTGCTGCTATGAATTCACTAGATCCTGAAATCAGGTGTGCTGCAAGTAAAATCGGGTTAATAGCATGTCAGGATTTGGAAGGTGAGTGCCTGCTTGCGGTAGTAAGTGAATGTGCCGGGGAGAAAACGGATAATTTTGAATGGCAGGATTATGTTGCGGAAAAGAAGTACCGTGAAGAAAGTATCAAAAAACTGTCTGAGAAAATGCCGGTTATGTTTCCACAAATGAAAGCATTGACAGACAGGATAATAAAAAATAATATGGTACAGGAAATAGAAGAACCGGTACAAATGACGAAAAAAGAGCAAATAGATAAGGAGATTGAGGGCGTTGCTGAGTACGGAGTACAATATTTACGCAGGTATCTTAATATTCTGAACCATGAGGTGGATTACAGAGACTATCTGCAGATGAGAGAAAAATATAAGAATAAACCGAATGCAGAGATCCTATATTGCTTTCATTACGAAAATCAGCATTATGTGGTGGATTGGTATAGATTCCTGTGGTACCTGTTCATTGGCCATAATACACTTTTTCATGAAGCAGATGTTATTATGTTGGAAGTGATTGCATATGGGAAAAGCAATGCGGATGCTGCAAATGCTATAGTGGATGCGGTGAAACGAATTTGTGAAGATGAACGACTGGAAAAAGAAAGATGGATTTCTAATTATCATTGGTTACTGCTGCTCAGGTATACGTTTGAAGGAATAGAAGACGCAACAATAAAAGAGGCTTTTATACGAAAAGAAGAGTATATGGGAGAGGCCGGTCTGGCCCTGTTGGCAATATATTCCGGTGATCTGCAAGAACTTAATATCAAAAAGAAGAAGGGTAAGACAGTAGAGACGGTTACGCTACATGATTGTCAGAACCACTTGCTCGAACTTGCAAAAGAATCTGAAAGGATTTCAAAACAGTTAGATAAGACAATGCAGGATTTTGTCCAGGAAAATAGCAGTATAAACAAGGAATATATAGATCAACTAATCGGGTTAGGTGAAAATGGAGCGTTGGTTGCGGGAGCATTATGCTTTTGTTATGGGGAATCCGTTCGTCCGGAGAGTGGAATCGTTGCACATCAGATATATTTCTTTAAGAGCAAGATAGAGTCCAAGACATTTCTGAAGTTGTTACGTCTTACGAGAACGGTATTTGATGCACAATTGGGTGAGAAATCTAAATTGGAGGAATATAAAAGGTATCTTGAGGAATCAGAAGCTCACCTGGATGAGGTGCGCTTAGATAAATGCTTCTATATCAGTGAATATCTATATTATATGAAAGATAAAATAACTGATGACCAAATTTTGAAATATCTTGATATCGTCATGAAAGAAATGCATTATTCAAAATATGACATTTCGATTTGGGACATGCTGGTGGAATATATGAATTCGAATGAAGGGATAGATCAGGCTGAGATTGCAGAAGTTCTGGAAATGGGGATTCATAGAATTATCGGAGCGTGCGAAGAGGACAGGGCGTTTTGGTATAATGAAGCATATGGACAAATTGCGATTTCATGTATGTACTGGAAAGCAAAGAAGGAATATAGTAATCTTGCTCAGCCCGTTTTCGAAAGAGGCATAGTACAATTGATTCGCGCAAAGTACGATAAAAACTTATGGGATGAAGAAAATGAGCCTGTAAAGTTTCAGAAGATTAAAAAGTATTTGAATATGGTTCCGAAGCCTATTATGTGTCAGGCTATTGAAGGGATGAAAAATAGTTGGCTGGAGGAAGCAAGGATATTGGGAGGATTGATCGGTATCTTGAATAAATCTAACATTTAAACAGGGCTGAACTGACCGAACAGAATGCACCGCTATATATAAGCAGCGGTGCATTGTATGTTTTCTGCAATTTTTAAGAATATATAAAGTTTAGAGGGAAATATTGCAAGAGAGAATTGACAGTGCTACAATCAACGATACGTTATAGAGAGTATGACGATGCAGATTGAAATTAACAGAATAGAGTATGAGGAAATGAAAACAAGAGAGACTATGGATTTTGATGCGTTCAAAAATTTTTCAAATAAAATAAAATGGATCAATTTGTTTTTTATAATAACCGTTGTTGCAATGCATTGCGTAAGAGAATGGGAAACATACTATGGCAGCTCAGATTCAGTCATTTCATCCTTTCTGATTAATTTGGAAGTTTATGCAATGGCATGTTTTTTTATGATGTCAGGTTTTTGGCTCTTTTATGAGTATGAGAAATATACATATTTTGAAATGATCAGGAAAAAAATATATAGCATTTTCGTGCCATACATTTTATGGGGAGTATTAAACTTAATTATCGTACAGGCAGTATCGTTAGTAGAAACAGGACAAATGAAATACTCAGCGCTTGATAGCATCAAGAGTTTATTGTTTATACAGATAGGTACCATAAACTTCCAACCACTGAATGACCCCTTATGGTACCTGATCAGGATAATGACCTATTTTATAGTGGCACCTGTTTTATACTATTTAATAAAGAATAAAGTAGTGGGAGCTATTTCACTGCTTGTACTGGCAATGGCCAGTTCTTCATTCGGCTATTATTCGTTTGGCAGATGGCTGTTTGTTTTTTGCTTTGGCGGATATATCGGCTTACATTATAAAGAAAATATCATAAAAGCAGCAAATAGGCCCAGGGGAATCTCACTTGCGTTCACATTATTGATATATATTGCGCTGTGTGCACTGTACCCATACCTTAATGCGCATGAAATGATTAAAAAGGATATTGATATTATAGCAATTATTATCGTCCTGGGGATCATTATTTTGGGAAAGAACCCTTCGATAGAAATGAATCATTCGAATTATGCATTTATGTTATATTGTGCGCATATGATTTTGATGCCTTTTTTGGTAAAAATAGTAGGTCTGATTCTGGGGAACTGGCTAGATGAAGGAGTATGCCAGGGGATAGTAGTACTGGCTTGTGGCTTCATTGTGGCAATTATATATTTAGGGTTGAAGAAATTTGCGCCGGGAGTGTATAGGGTATTGGCGGGTGGAAGGAACGGATATGAGTGCTGTTCGATAAAACGGAATGGCATGGTGATTATAACGAAATAATATGGCGGAAATGCGAATATATGGGGTAATTATCTTATGAATGTGTTATGATGGTAAGGTATTCATAATAAAGTGCATGCAAAGGAGAAAAAACATATGAAAATAAATGAAAAATCTTTGACGGGAAGAACAGTTTATTATGATTATTTTTTAATAATATCTTTTGTATTTTGGCTCTTATTACCTCAAATAAGTCAGCTTGTAAATGATTTTGGTAATGAAAAATGATCCTTATTACAAATGCAATTAATGGAAATATAAATAACATGAACATGGGCCTTGTATGCAACTATGTATTTTACTTCATATTAGGGTATAAAATTTCAAAACTGGAATTGAACCAAAAGCAAAGAACAGCAATATATTTGGCGGGGCTCTGTGGTTTCTTATTTACGATTATTCTTTCATGGACTCTTGCAATCAAAATGCAGACGCCTTTAGAAACATATTATTCGAATACATGTATCAATGTCTTCTTAGAGGACGTTGCTGTATTTACATTTGTGCGAAAGTACAGCCTTTTGAAACTAATGAAATTCCCAATCCCTGCCGAAATATAATTACAATACTAATTACAGAAAGAGAAAATACAATGAAAAATAAGAAGTACATCAGAAACCTATCCATGATCACCGTAAGTCTGTGCATCGCCCTGACAGCCTGCGGAACAGAGAACTCCGGCATATTAACAGCGACCGTTGAACAGGCAGTGGAAGCATCGGCAGAGAGCACAGCGGCTGCCGGACAGACCGCAGAGACGGACAGCGAGGCAGAAGGTCCTTTGGCACAGCGTGATGCATTGGAGTGGGAACAGCGCCTGGATTACACAACGGAGAGACAGGCACAGTTAGCGGAGCTTACGGTGGAACTGACACAGGATACAGAGGAAGTGCAGAGCAAGGCACAGCCGGTGTTGGATGCCATGGCAGAGGGAAAAGCAGAAGCAGCAGTGGATAGTATCCTGGCAGAAGACTGGTATACGGTAATGCTGTCGGATCTTTTGATCGGGCAGAGAAATTATACCGGCACCACCGACAATGGGGACTGGAAAATGTTGATTTTATCGGATGAATTGGGACAACATTGCACTGCGATAGAGTATCCGCTTGCAGATGGCAGAGAATTTTATGTACAGGTCAGCGATAATGAAATCCGGTATTACGTCTGCGCGGAGAATGAAACCGGTGCGTTTACCAGCGAGAGCCTGAATCTGACAGATGGCACCTATACGGGATATGAAGGAACGTTATCTGCAGCGAACCTTCCGGAGGGGAAGCTTATAGTTCATATGGGAGCTGCTGATCCGGAAGCCGGGGCAGCAGAAGCATTTCGTAATCGAAGCGCACAGGCAGTGACCTATGAAGGAGAGTTTACGGCAGAGGGAAAGCCTGCGACAGAGACTCCGAAAAAGCTGCAGAAGGAAGGTAATGCTGTTTATGCTGTCAGACAGGAAGGCAATAATATTTTCTACCTGACGGTAGCGGAGGTAGAAGTACAAAATGCATTTACACCGGAACAGCTGGGAATAGTAACAATCTGGGATTGATCAGTAAACGGAGAGCATAGTTATGATAGTAAAAGGAATAAAGAGATATAGTTGGATTCTGTTGGTAATAATGCTGGCTGTCTTCTGGAAAGCCCCACTGCATGCAGAAGCCGCCACAACACAGGTTGATAATCTGGTACTGATGGTTAATTTCAGTAAAGATGGCGATAATACCTTCAGCACAAACTTCAATAAGTATCAGGAAATGTACACCGGTACGGCATCAGCGTCGAAGCGTTCCCTGGAAAAATATATTTCAACAATATCAGATGGACAGGTCAAGGTAAATAATTATTTCCCACAGGTAGTAAATGGACAATTCATACCGATCACTATCACCGGAACGGCACTAAATTATCCGGATGCAGCCGACGGAGAGAAATTTGTGGGAGCTGTCATAGATGCAGTAAACAATGTTTCCGGTTTGGCTCTGCCGTCGAAGCTGGACAGCAGATACAATGATGGATATATAGATAATCTTACGATTATCGTCCAGGTAGATAAGGATAAAATGACAGGAGCATTCGGCTCCCGTAAGGCAGATTGGGGAGATTCCACTACCCTGTTAGGTGGACAATGGAAAGTGGGGGCTTATAATGTGCTGCCGACTAACATGCTTGAGGTCGGAACGTACAGGGACTCAGGATATTCACTGGCTTCCCATGAATTCCTGCATACACTGGGAGCGCCGGATCTGTATCGTACTTCGGGAGAGACTGGGGATCCGGTAGGGAGATGGTGGGATCTGATGGCAGGATCTAATTTCACAGCACATTATCCTTTGACCTATACACGGCAGGAACTCGGGTGGATGAGTATCGGGACATTGACGGAGAGTGGGACATACACTCTGCGGCCGGCAGAAGAATCCTCTGGCACCCGGGCATATATTCTGAAGACTTCACGCAGTGATTCGGAGTTCTTTGTGGTGGAATACCGGCAAAAGCCTTCCGGCCGAGAAGACTATGATTCCTATATTCCGGAGAGCGGGCTGATCGTCTACCGGGTAAACAATGCGGTGGAGAATCATACCAATAAGGCAGGGGACAATTATATTTATGTGTTCCGGAAGGACACGCTGGATCCGGCAAAGGCACAGGAAGATGCAATGAAAGCCACGGTGGGAGGACAATACCGCAATGCTCTGGGAAGCAGCGATATGGACGCTCCCTATACGGCAGATACTATCTTTTATTCGGATGGAAGTAACAGTGGAATTGTGATTGACCAGGTTAATCCTGGGGCTGACGGAAGTATTTCATTTCATGTGGAATTCCCGGTACTTTCTGCCGACAGTTACTGGCTGCAGAGAGGAGAGAGTATCACCGGACTGTGTTCTCCTGCAATTACTGGGGATGCGGCGGGCAGCTGTATGTATCTGGCAGGTATTGTAGAGGAACAGGGACGGAGCCTGTTGAAAATATATTCTTCACAGGCTGCAGACGGTAGATGGACAGAAATGCCGGGTAGTGCTATATCTCAAAAAATGTCACCGGTGGATCTTCTGAATGTGAACGGGGATATTTATGTGGCCTATATGGACACTTCAGGTTATGTGCACGTGTCGCAAGCGGATTCTATGGGTCTGAATAGCGTGTATACTTCACAGACAGCAGTCTGGCCACAGCGTCTGGAACTATTTTATGAACAGGGGAAACTGTGGGTGAGCTGGATGGACGACAAATCCCTTCAGGTGATCAATCTTTCAGATCAGTCCGACCCGCTTCCGGCATTGACGGTACAGGGGGCGAGTATCTCGGGTGCAAAGCTGTTCTATTATGGTGGTAATTGGTATGCTTCCTATTGTGATTATATGACACCAGGGGCGAATGGCAGAGTCGCTGTCCTTCAGCAGCAAGGCTGGCAGGATGTGTATACCATGAATAGTCTGGGAAAGATCAGTTATGCGGATGTCTGTGTATCTGGTAATGTATTGTATCTGGCAGCCCTGAATAATGCGACTGCAAAGACAGCCTTGATTACATATGATGGTACGAAATGGAGTGAAGAAATTCTGCCGGAGGAAATTCAAAGCACGGATACCGTAAGGCTGGCACTGAAGGACGGGATACCGTATATCTTCTGGACGGCGGGAAATGATAAAAAATTGCAGGCAGCCTATCTGTTGGATGGCAGCTGGCAGAAGCTTGCGTCTACCATAGGGACAGATATCAATGGCTTTGATATTTTTTGTGGGGGCAATACATTGTATGCTGCCGGAGCTACGACTGGCGGAATCACTTCTGTCAAAACAATGAAGACGGTGGAAAATCCAACCCCTACGCCAACGCCAACCCCTACGCCAACGCCAACCCCTACGCCAACGCCAATCCCTACGCCAACGCCGACCCCAACGCCAACACCTACACTGAAGCCCCAGGTTACAGAACCGGAAGTGGGAAATGGCAATGTTGTCCTGGCTCTCCCCGCAGGCTATGACAGAAGTGCAAGGCTGTATATTGACGGCGTAGAGTTTTCCGGCACAGCATGGCAGAATGACGAGTCGAAACGGCTGATAAGCATCGGAAGCACAGGACCGATGGGGACTATGGCACAGACAGCTATGGCAGTTCAATACAATGCATCAGGCATTCCCACCGGCATGTATGTATGGAGCCTCTCCTACAATGGAAGCTATTATACGGCTACGGCGATCCCTGAGTTTGAGAATCTTTTTTCCTACCACGGATTTTCTGTGCGATATACCGGCAACACCGGACTGAGATGTACCTTTGGTATAGATTCTGCAAAAAAACAGCAGCTGACCGGTGCTTCCGGACTGCAGGGATACCGGATCAAGGAAATCGGTACGCTGATTATGCGCCCGGATCTCTATACACAATATCCCATGGTCTATGGAAGCAATAAATTAGGTGGAGGAAAAACATATGGTGTCATCAACGGCAGATTCAGCGATAAGGTCATCAGAAGAGTGAACGGAAGAGATCAGTTTGCAAATGTCCTTACGAATCTTCCACCGGCTCGTTATAACACAGCGTATATCTTCCGCCCCTATACAGTTATGGAAAAGGACGGTAGCAATGTGGTAATCTATGGGCCGGAAATGTCCCGTAGTATGTACACTGTCTGCAAACAGATTTTGAACCGTGGAGACTTCCGACCGGGAACGTCTGGTTATAATTTCCTGAAAAATATTGTGGACAGCGTAGAAAAGTAGAGATAGGAGCAATTCTGAATGGAAAGTAATAATAAAAATAAGAAAAATACAGTGTGGATCATACTGACCTGTGTATTTGCACTGACGACATTAGTGTTGGGAATGGCATTATATCGTTCTCAGAGTGACAGGAAACTCCTGGAGAATCAGCTGGCGGGAGCACAGGATGTGGTGGCAGTGACAACGGCTCAGCAACAACAGTTGGCAGGAGCAGATAATTTACAGGAAATCCGCATTATGAACGGTATATTACAGCAACAGGATAAGCATCAACAATGGGTAGACGTGGCACCTGTAGAGGATCTGCTGCAGGCGGATCCGGTACTGGCAGGGAGAAACAAGATGCAGGAACTGATCACACAGAACAGGGAAGCGGTGCAGAATGGAACCGTCAGTGCAGAACAGATTTCTCCGCTGATGGCTAAAGCAGGTACCCTGACAGGCGCAGCACTGGCATCCGCATCCCGGGTGGAGAGCAGCAATAACAAAACAACTACACAGACACCGAAAGCACAGACAGGCAGTAATAGTACGACAACGGTAACAGCACCGGCAGCAACTCCGGTGGCAACACCTGCTCCGGTACAGCAGCCGGATAACAATAATAACTCTGATAATGACTCTTCAGATAATGGAAGCTCCGATAATGGTAGTTCAGACAGTAATTCCGGTGGAGATTCCTCTGATAGTGGAGATGGCGAAGATATCGGATGGACGGATGAGATTCTGTAAAAATGAAAATTCCCAAACCATAGTTTAAAGAACTGATGGTTTGGGAATTTTTGTGAAGATGTTAAACAGTAATGCTTTCTATAATAATTATTTCTCCAAATCAATTGTCTTCAGCAATTCCTGAATCTGTTCCACGCTCAGCCACTCGGTATTATTGCCGGAGCTGTAGGAGAAGCCTTCCGGTACTCTCTTGCCGGTAGGAACGGCACGTCTGGATTCACTCCATACCATCTGAGGATATACGATGAAATGCTTATCGTATTCATAGGTATTCAGCGAGTCTTCTACTGTGACCATGATCTCATGGAGCTTTTCACCTTCGCGGATTCCTACTTCGGGCATTTTACATCCGGGCAGCATTGCCTGTGCCAGATCGGTAATCTTAAAGGAAGGAATCTTGGAGATGAAGGTCTCACCACCCTTGGATTCTTCCAGAGCTTTGATCACCAGTTCCACACCCTGCTGCAGGCTGATCCAGAAACGGGTCATGCGGTAGTCGGTGATGGGAAGCTCGGTGCCGCCGTTTTTGATAATGTTATGGAAGAACGGAATAACGGATCCGCGGCTTCCGGCTACATTACCATAACGAACGATGGAAAAGCAGATATCCTTGCTTCCGGCATAAGCGTTTGCGGCAATGAACAGCTTATCGGATACCAGTTTGGTGCCACCATACAGATTGACGGGATTAACAGCCTTATCTGTAGATAAAGCAACCACTTTCTTGACTCCGGTATCCAGTGCGGCATCAATGACGTTCTGGGCGCCATGGATGTTGGTCTTGATAGCTTCAGCGGGATTGTACTCACAGGCGGGAACCTGCTTCAGAGCTGCGGCGTGAATTACATAATCGACGCCTTCAAACGCTCTGGTAAGACGTTCCTTGTCTCTGACATCGCCGATGAAGAAACGGAGCTTGCCGACATACTGCTTGAATTCATTCTGCATGATAAACTGTTTGAATTCATCGCGGGAATAAATGATGATCTTCTTGGGATTGTAGTTATCCAGTACATATTTGGTAAAAGCCTTACCAAAACTACCGGTACCACCTGTGATCAAAATGGATTTATCATCTAATAACATAATGTCCTCACTTTCGAAACTTAAATTCTTTATCATAATAACATATTGTATGGAAAAACGCAATTATTACGCAGTTTATATTATCCTAATGATATTTAACAAATAAATAAAAGCAAAAGGGATGCAGTATGAAGTATAATAGGAATAAAAGAATGCCTTACGGCAGTAATTTAATAGCGATCTGCGGAGGTGAAAATATACTTGAATATGTCAAAACCAAATAATTTAGCCGTTTTATATCCTGGCCTCATTAGGCAGTGGGATTATGAGAAAAACAATGGACTTACTCCGCAGGAAGTTACTGCCGGTTCTCAGAAGAAAGTATATTGGATCTGCGAGAAGGGGCATTCTTTCGACATGGATATCCGAAGCAGAACGAAAGGGCAGGGGTGTCCTTATTGTAATAACAGAAGAATTTTGCCGGGATACAACGATCTGGCCACCTTGAACAAAGAACTGGCAGCGGAGTGGAATTGGGAGAAAAACGGCAATCTGAAACCTACGGATGTGGGGACAGGCTCTAAAAACAGAGTTTGGTGGAAATGCGATAAAGGTCATGAATGGCAGGCACGTGTGATTCAGAGAAATGGTGGCACGGGATGCCCGGTGTGTGCGAATAGAATCGTTTTAAAATCCTATAATGATTTTGCATCACAGCACCCGGAGCTGCTGTCGGAATGGGACTACGACAGAAATGAGATTGACCCGTCAGAATGTGCATGCTTTAGCAGAAAAAGGGTATGGTGGAATTGCAGAAGAGGGCATCATTGGAAGGCGACTGTCAGCGACCGGAGCAAGGGAACGGGATGCCCTAAATGTTCAGAGGAACGCAGGGTATCTTTTCCGGAAAAGGCAATCCTCTATTATTTGCGCCTACATATAGAGAATGTACAGGCAAATTACAGGGACGAGAACATAGCACCTTATGAACTGGATATTTATTTGCCGGAATATCGTCTGGCAATTGAATATGACGGAACTTACGGACATTCTAGGGGAAACGGAATAGCCAGAGATCTTCGGAAAAACCGGAAATGTGAGGAAAATCACATTGCACTGGTCCGGATACGGGAGAAGGACTGTCCGGAACTGAATGATTCTTCTTTCGATTACAGACTGGAAGACAGAAATGGATTAAGGGATGCAATTTATTTTTTGTATCAGTATTTATCAGATAAATACGCAGTTGAGATACACATGAAAGAGGATGAGGTGGATCCGGAACGGGATGCGGCAGAGATTTATTCACTGATTGCATTTAGCGAGAAAGAAAATTCAATTTTGAAAAAGGCACCTCAGATTGCAAAAATGTGGCATCCCACAAAGAACGGCCGGGTAACGCCGGAAGATATTTCTGTCGGGTCCAGTAAAAAGTTCTGGTGGCAGGGAGATTGCGGTCACGAATGGATGAGTACAGTTTCTTATGAAATCAGCAGTGGAAAGTGTCCTTATTGTTCCGGAATGCGGGTTTTACAAGGGTTTAATGATCTGGCAACGGTGAATCCGGCAATTGCAAAAGAATGGGATTATGAAAAGAATGATGAATTATCCCCGGAGAAAATTACTGCCGGAAGCGGTAAAAAAGTATGGTGGAGATGTGAAAAAGGTCATTTCTGGTATGCTTCCATTGTTTCAAGAAATCGAGGAAATGGTTGCCCTATCTGTGCAAATCGTATTGCTTTAAAAGGATACAACGACATTACTTCAAATGAAAGACTGCTGAAATCATGGGATTTTGAGAAAAATAGTGGACTGGATCCAACAAAGCTTAGCATTGGATCAGAGAAAACAGTATGGTGGCTTTGTCCTGTGTGTGGATGCGAATGGAAGGCAATGATCCGCCGACGGGCGGAGGGAAATGGCTGCCCGGAATGTGGGAAGAGGATCCGATATGCAAATTCCAGAAGGAATATGGTAAAAGACAGAGGGAACCTTGCGGAGAAGAATCCCGCTCTGCTGGAAGCGTGGGATTGGGAGAAGAATACAGTCAGTCCCTATGAAATCCTGGCAGGATATACGAAAAAAGTTTGGTGGAAATGCAAAAAATGCGGAAATGAATGGGAAGCCACGGTGATCTCCAGAAATAATGGACGGGGCTGTCCTGCTTGTGCCGAAAAGAGCAGAGCCGCAGCGAGACAAAGGAAGCTTTTGAGTAAAAAGCAGCCGATTACCATGACGCATCCGGAACTGATGCAGGATTGGGACTATGAGGAAAACAGCAACCTGAATCCTGATTTTCTGACAGCGGGTTCTGGAAAAAGAGCAGGCTGGAAGTGCCATCTCTGCGAGACGAAATGGACGGCAGTTATTGTGGAAAGAACCAGAGGAAAGGGCAAATGCCCGAAATGCAGTAAACATTGAGAGGAGGAACGGCATGTATCATCCAACAGTAGAGGAATTGAATAAAACACCATGGGAAAAACAAATGGCACAGCAAATGACTCTTGATAATTCAGGGGTAACGTTATCCTATCGCAATGTACTCTATATCATTCAACAACATTTAAAGACTTTATATGGGGATATGGCAGACTGGAACAAAAATCTGGGAATCTATTTGCGGTCAGAGGAAAGAAAGCATTCGACATTGTTCGTGGATAAGATAGAAAATGTACTGGAAATTACTACAGATCATTTGCAGGCTGCAATGCAATTTGAAGAACAGAATCAAAGGATGGCCGCAATGGCATGTGAACTGTATCAGAACTGGTGTAATACCCAGAATGTGCAGTCACTGGCACAGGCTGCGGAGATACTGGGAGTGTTTCCGGGAGAGAGCAGGATTTCTCTAAATGAGTATTACGTAGTATTTCCCGGAGAAAAAGAAGAACGGAAAAAAATCAGGGCGCAAGTTTTGTCGGACGAAAATTCTATCAGGCTTCTTTCGATGGTTGTTAATTTGATGGTTTCGTTTTACCGGGATGGTTTATTGTGTACCTATCCCGGTGTGGGGACAATGATTACGCAGCCGAGAGGAAAGCTTTTCTGGAGAGGAGAAAACGCATCTTACGGCTCTTCGAAACCGAGTATTTACAGGAGCACCGGAAATTTGTCCCCAGGGATATTCCAGGCAGTGACTAAAATGAGATACGATGAGTGTGGCAAACTGTTGGATCAGATGGAGGCACCATTGCAGTGGTCCAGACAAATCAGCGATGTTTCTTACATGGCGATTATGCAGCATTATGGATTGCCCACGCATATGCTGGATATTACCGGTGATATAAAAACGGCTCTCTTTTTTGCGTGCTGTAAGTGGAAACAGGAAGATTCATTTAGCAGATGGGAGCCTCTCAGAAAGTGTGATTTTGAGAAAAAGGATTCCAGACCCAATGTGGCTGAAATAGGTGGAGATTCCCGGTATGGAATGATTTATAAGGCAAGGACGGAGATAGAAGATCTGATGTGGCTGGTAGTGGAACCCGCAAAAAATAACTGTGGGGAAAATTCGGAATATCAATCCATGGAAAAGCATGTGATACCGGTGGGGTATCAGCCGTTTAACCGGTGTAGGTTGCAGCATGCCTATATGGCTCTTGGAATACAGGATCTGTATCTGGATGCACAATTCGATAAGGCGAAATTCTTATTGGATGAGGATTTCTGTGAATGGATCTATGAGGAAATGGAAAAAGGCGAAAAAATATATCCTCATAAGGATGTCCCCGATATTACCAAATACATTTCAAAGATAGCCAATACACATATATTTAGCAAAAGTGTTTTTGATGAATACTGCAAATTAAATCAATACAATCAAAAAAGAAGTGAAATATTAAAGAATAGTCTGAAACAGGAGGGATTTTTCATTAGTGACAGAGAACTGACGTTTATAGAACCCGACAAATTAAAGCAACTGAATGAAAAATATACGTTAGAGGATGCCCGGAGAATAGCCGATATAAAACCGGTAGCCAAGCCTATGATAGTGATAACCGGGTAAATGGTAACAGCACCTGAAAATTTTGGTGCATGATAAAAAATTTAAAAATGTTTGTAAGATTTTGTCATTTATTGTCATGTACTAAATAGAGGGATTTTATATTACAGGACAAAGGTGGTAGCTAAATGTATGATACTGAAGAAAAATGTATGGAATTGGCGGAGAAACTTAAGAAAATATGTGAAGCCAAGGGAAGTACACCGTACAAACTTGCTAAAGAAGCAGGTATTTCTTCGTCTACAATAAGTGAATTCTTGAAGGGAAATTCAAAACCAAGAATTGATACATTACTGATTATTTGTAATCAACTTGGGATTTCTATGACGGACTTTTTGGAAGAACGGGAGGTTATGGAACAGTATGCCAAGGAGGAAGAAGAACTGGTAAAAGTATATAGAAGTTTATCAGGAGAGAAGAGAAAGCAATTAGGTACATATGTGAAAATGCTTGAGGAATATAGCGGGAGAATAGATGACTGAGAATAAAAAATTGAAAAGAAAATTAATTGTACAGTCATTTTTGCCATTGTCGATTCTTATAGTAATCAAAAGCGTAACGAAGGAAACGCTTGGGAAAATATATTGTTTGCTGGATAGCATACTACATAAATGCAATATCATTGAGACGATTCAAGAGACAGGACTGAGGGACGATATTTGGCAGATTTTAATTGGTATTATTGCACTTTGGTTTGCAATCAGTGGATTCATTACGTTCTGGCAATTTCGGCAGGCGCGTTTTACAGCATTTAATGATGATGGGGATAAAATTGTGATAGAAGACAAGATACAAGACTCCGGTATCAGCTTTTTTATGACGTTTATACTTTCGCTGTTGGTGGATAAAGTAAGTACAGTTAATGAGTTTATCTCATATATACTGGTGATGTGGTTTGTTGCAGAACTTATGGTCAAAACGGATTTATATTACCAGAATCCTGTATTGATTTTATTGCAATACAAGCTTTACAGGGTGAAATTTACTTCTGACATAGCGAATGTACCAAATCCCAAAACATATATTGCTATATGCCGTGAGGAACTGGACGAAAATAAGGTAGTAAAATGGAAATATATTTCGGATGATGTGTGCCTTATGTACAACAAGAACAGAAAGGAACAG
>OGFI01000065.1_pt1 | contig 89872 bp, 67 predicted proteins | sample 1570901 | NCBI WGS metagenome assembly OGFI01 (sample SAMEA2582018, study PRJEB24529) | metagenome | biome: Human gut stool | place: China | collected 2011 | reverse complement strand
GGAAATTCCGGCAATGACATCCTCTAAACTCTGTGGTTTCAGCTCCTTCATGAAGTTTTTCATTCCGGCACTTTCTAACTGGAATACGCCTTCCGTTTTCCCGGTTCCGATGTAGCCTAATACTTTTTTATCATTGTAATCGATGAGCACCGCATCCGGATCAGTATGATCGTTATAATCAATGTGGTTGACATCGATTTTGATCCCGTGGTTCTTATATACGAGATCTGCTGCGTCCTTGATCACAGTCAGTGTCCGAAGGCCAAGGAAATCCATTTTCAAAAGTCCAAGTTCCTCGATCGTCGTCATGATAAACTGTGTTGTGATTGTTCCGTCAGACGCTCTCGACAACGGAACATACTCATCCATTGCCTTCTGTGAGATCACGACTCCTGCTGCATGCATGGAAGTGTGCCGCGGCAGTCCCTCCAAACGCTTTGACATATCAATCAGCGTGCGCACATTCTCGTCTGATTCGTACATGCCTCGGAGTTCCGGATTCATCTGTAACGCTTTCTCAATCGTGATATTGAGTTCATTCGGGATCATTTTTGCGATCGTATCACAAAAACTGTACGGAAGATCCATCACCCTTCCCACATCACGGATCACACCCTTTGCTGCCAATGTACCAAACGTTACAATCTGGGAAACACAGTCTTTGCCATATTTTTCCACGACATAATCAATAACTTCGCTCCGCCTCTCATAACAGAAATCGATATCAATATCAGGCATGGTCACTCTTTCCGGATTTAAGAAACGCTCAAACAGCAGATTATACTTGATCGGATCAATATTCGTGATACCTGTCGTGTAGGAGACAAGGCTTCCTGCGGCACTTCCTCGTCCCGGTCCGACCGGAATGCCATGTGTTCTCGCATAATTGATAAAATCCCATACGATCAGGAAATAATCCACATATCCCATTTTCCGGATAACGTTCAGCTCATAGTCTAACTTCGGAAGCAGTTCCTCGTGTCTGTCCGGATACCGTTTTACGAGTCCTTCATGGCACAATTTATTCAGATAAGTCCATGAATCATAACCTTGTGGCACTTCAAAATGTGGCAGCTTCGTCACACCGAATTCAATCTCCACATGACAGCGGTCTGCAATTTTCTGTGTATTATCGATCGCCTGACTTGCAAAGGAAAAAAGCTTACGCATCTCCTCCTCGGACTTCACATAATACTGACCGCCCTCATAACGCATACGGTTTTCGTCAGATAATTTTTTTCCAGTCTGGATACAGAGCAGAATGTCATGCGCTTCTGCGTCTTCCGCGTAAGTGTAATGCACGTCATTCGTCGCAACAAGCTCAATCCCGGTTTCCTGACTCATGCGCACAAGCTGCGGATTGACCATCTGCTGCTCCGGGATTCCGTGATCCTGCAATTCAAGGAAAAAGTTGCCCTTTCCGAAACAGTTTTCATACTTTTCGGCAACTTTTTTTGCCTCGTCGTAAAGTCCCTTGACCAGATAGCGCTGCACCTCACCTGCCAGACAGGCACTTAACGCTATGATTCCGCTGTGATACTGCTGCAATACTTCCATATCCACACGCGGTTTATAATAATATCCATCGACAAATCCTTTGGATACAATTTTCATCAGATTCTGATAGCCCTCATTATTCTCTGCTAACAGCACCAGATGATAATAACGGTCCTCCCCATGAGCCGCTTCCCTGTCAAAACGGGAATTCGGCGCTACATACACCTCACAGCCAAGAATGGGATTGATTCCTGCTGCTTTCGCAGCTTTATAAAAATCAATGACACCAAACATCACCCCATGGTCTGTGATTGCCGCACTGTTCATGCCGAGTTCTTTGACTCTTGCTACATATTCTTTTATCTTATTCGAGCCATCCAAAAGTGAAAACTCTGTATGCACATGGAGATGTGTGAATGCCATTTTCTTTTCTTCCTATTCGTTGTATTTCTTAATCTGTTCTGCCAGAAAAGCCGGGTCATCGAAGTAGTTGATCTTCATGGCTGCTTTGACTTCACTCAATGTCTGCGCAGCAGTCTCTGCTGCCACTTCACTGCCCTTCTTCAAGATCTCATAGACACCTTCGATATTCTTCTCATACTCAGCTCTTCTTGCACGGATTGGGCTTAATTCTTCCTGAAGAACGTTATTTAAGAACTTCTTCACTTTGACGTCGCCTAATCCACCGCGTTTATAGTGATCTTTTAACTCGTCTAAATTAGCATATTCCGGTAAGTACTCTGCAAAATGTCCCTCATTGCTGAATGCATCCAGATAAGTGAATACTGTATTTCCTTCCAGTTTTCCCGGATCTTCGATACGGATGTGATCCGGATCTGTGAACATGGACATAACTTTTTTCTTCACATCTGCCTCAGATTCTGACAGGTAAATGCAGTTTCCTAAAGATTTGCTCATCTTTGCCTTTCCGTCGATACCCGGAAGTCTTAAACATGCCTTGTTGGACGGGAGCAAAATCTCTGGATCTACGAGTGTTTCCCCATAAACCGCATTAAACTTATGCACGATCTCTTTGGTCTGCTCTAACATTGGAAGCTGGTCTTCCCCCACCGGAACAGTCGTTGCCTTAAAAGCAGTGATATCAGCCGCCTGACTGATCGGATAATTGAAAAATCCCATTGGAATACTTGTCTCAAAGTTACGCATCTGGATCTCTGCTTTTACGGTTGGGTTACGTTGCAAACGTGATACCGTTACCAGATTCATATAGTAGAAAGTAAGTTCTGTCAGTTCTGCCACATGCGACTGGATAAAGATATTGGATTTTGCCGGATCAATTCCGACAGACAGGTAATCTAACGCAACTTCCATAATGTTATCGCGGATCTTGCCTGGATTATCTGCGTTGTCCGTCAGTGCCTGCGCATCGGCAATCATAATAAAAATCTTATCAAATTCACCGGAATTCTGTAATTCAACCCTTCTTTTTAAGGAACCAACATAGTGTCCCACATGAAGTTTTCCGGTTGGTCTGTCCCCTGTTAAAATGATTTTTGGTTTCTTGTTTTCCATATTAAAAATATCTCCTTGCCTCTCAATTTCTTACTTGTTAACCGTTTTTATCCTCATTTGCTGCTGTCTGTCGTCCGTTGGAGCAACAACAGCACGCACCTGTGTTTCATTATATAATTTTATGGAAGATCACGCAAGAGGACGATTCACTGCTTCTCACTAAAAATACGGTAGATTTCTTTTACGTTGTCTTCTGAGCCTGCCTGCTCTACGCACTCGCAGATTTTTCTGACTGTCTCCATCGAGAGAACCCTGCTTCCTGAATCGAATTCTCTCTGCTTTTATAATTGTGAAAACCAAGCATTGAAAATTCTTAGATCAACCCCTAAAAATAAAGTTGAATCTGATTTTAGAATAATGGCTGCTGCCATAAAAGAACCTGAGCAATTGCGTATGTAAACGCTTATCTTCACTCATTTAGAATTAAAATGCTTTGATAAAGATTATAGCATTTCCATGATTTTCTGTCGAGTTATTTTCAACGCTTTATACATTGTTAATAATTTGCAAATTATTAGTACCTCGTTCCAGTAACGGCAGTAATTTTTTATCGCATTTCTTATACATTTTGCAATAATCTGTATCTTTACTCTGACTAATTATGTGATAATATTTTAACAAAGCAGAGATACGATTCTATATGTTGTATAACCAAACACTTTTTATATGATTCAAGAGGGATTTCTATGAAAACAGGACTTGTAGTAGAAGGTGGCGGCATGAAATGTGCTTACAGTGCCGGAATTTTAGATAAATTTTTAGATGACAATATTACATTTGATTACTGTATCGGCGTGTCAGCCGGTGCAGCAAACACGCTCTCCTATCTCGCCGGACAGCGTGGAAGAAATCTGCGTTTCTATACCGAGCATCTGGATGATCCACGTTATTTGAGCGTGCGCAGCCTGCTCCGCACTGGAAATCTTTTCGGGCTGCAATATATTTACGGAACACTGACCAATTCCGACGGTGCCGATCCGATCGACTATGATGCCATTATGAAAAATCCGGCAGAATTTTACATGCCTGCGACAGACGCTGTGACCGGAAAAGCCACATACTTTTCCAAATATGATATCGTGCGTGACAATTACCGCACGATCATGGCAACCTGTGCGCTGCCGGGTTTCTGCCGCCCGGTTTCTGTGAATAACCATTTTTATTATGACGGTGGCGTTGCCGATTCCATTCCGGTGCAGCACGCCTTAGATCACGGTTGTGAAAAGATCGTGGTTATTCTCTCAAACCCAAGGGATTTTGTGAAACAACCGGAAGCCTACCGTCCGGTCTACAAACACATGCTCCACAAGTATCCGAAAACGATTGAAAGTATTGACAACCGCCATGTCAATTATCAGGCTTCCATCGACCTTGCAAATAAATTAGAAAAAAAAGGCAGCGCCTTTATATTTGCTCCAAGCAGGCATCTGCCACTTGGAACCTTTTCAAAAGACGCTGCTCTTGAACAACAGCTTTATGATCTTGGCGTTTCTGATTATGAAGAAACTGCCAGAAAGTTAAAAAGTTTTCTTTCAGAGAAGATATAAATCTTCTCTGAATTTTTATTTCACTCTTGCCGTAAGCTTATCGCCCTCGGTGTCGATCAGAATAGTATCGCCCTCACTGACTTCGTCAGCCAGGATCAGTTTTGCGGAAAGTGTTTCCACATGCTTCTGCAAGAAACGTTTCAGAGGTCTTGCACCATAGATCGGATCATATCCGTGATCTACAATAAACTGTCTTGCACTGTCGGAAAGTTCTACAGTAATCTCACGATCAGCGAGACGTTTGTTCAGATCATTCATCAGCAGATTGATGATATTTCCGATGTTGTCTTTTGTCAGAGGCTTGAACATGATGATCTCGTCGAGACGGTTCAAAAACTCCGGTCTGAAATGTCCACGCAGTTCATTCATGACAGCTTCCTCACATGCCGGATTGATATCACCATTTTCATCAATGCCCTCCAACAGATGAGTGGAACCTAAGTTCGATGTCATAATGATGATCGTATTCTTAAAGTCAACGGTCCGTCCCTGCGAATCCGTGATACGTCCGTCGTCTAATACCTGCAGCAGCACATTGAATACATCCGGATGTGCCTTTTCTACCTCGTCGAAAAGTACAACGGAATACGGTTTTCTACGAACTGCCTCGGTAAGCTGTCCGCCCTCGTCATATCCGACATATCCTGGAGGCGCTCCAATCAGACGGGACACGGAGTATTTCTCCATGTACTCACTCATATCAAGACGCACCATATTGGATTCGTCATCAAAAAGACATGCTGCCAGAGCCTTTGCAAGCTCAGTCTTACCGACACCGGTAGGTCCTAAGAACAGGAACGAACCGATTGGTTTGCTCGGATCTTTGATTCCGGCTTTGGAACGGATAATCGCCTCTGTCACTTTTGTGACACCTTCATCCTGACCAATGACACGTTTATGCAGCTCCTCGTCCAGATGTAATGTCTTGTTACGTTCACTCTCGGTCAGTTTTGCAACCGGAATTCCTGTCCAGCGGGAAATGATACGTGCAATCTCTTCCTCGCTGACATTCTCATGTACCAGCGAAAGATCTTTATTCTTAACTGCCTCTTCCTCAACTTCCAGCTGTTTCTGCAGCTGTGGAAGTTTTCCATACTGCAGTTCTGCTGCTTTTTCCAGATCATAATTCTGCTGTGCAGTCTTAATCTCATTCTTGACCTGCTCGATCTCTTCACGAAGTTTCTGGACTTTTTCAACCGATTTCTTTTCGTTTTCCCATTGTACTTTCTTTGTGTTAAATTCATCACGAAGTTCTGCCAGTTCCTTCTGGAGATCCGCAAGACGCTCCTGGCTCAGACGATCCGTCTCTTTTTTCAGAGCTGTCTCCTCAATCTCCATCTGCATGACACGACGGTTTAACTCATCCAGCTCTGTCGGCATGGAATCCAGTTCCGTCTTGATCAGGGCACATGCCTCATCCACGAGGTCGATTGCCTTATCCGGCAGGAAACGGTCGGAAATGTAACGGTTTGAGAGCACTGCTGCAGATACCAGTGCCGAGTCTGTGATCTTTACACCGTGGAACACTTCATAACGCTCTTTCAATCCACGCAGAATGGAAATGGTATCCTCCACGGTCGGCTCATCCACCTGTACCGGCTGGAAACGACGCTCCAAAGCAGCATCTTTTTCAATATATTCACGGTACTCATCTAAGGTGGTCGCACCGATACAGTGTAACTCACCACGGGCAAGCATTGGTTTTAACAACTGGCCTGCATCCATCGCACCGTCTGTTTTTCCTGCTCCCACGATGGTATGAAGTTCATCGATAAACAGGATGATCTGTCCATCGGAATTTTTGATATCATCGAGAACCGCTTTCAGACGTTCCTCAAACTCACCACGATATTTGGCGCCTGCAACCAGTGCGCCCATATCCAGTGCAAATAATTTTTTGTCCTTTAATCCCTCCGGAACATCACCGCGGACGATTCGCTGTGCGAGTCCTTCGACAACAGCCGTCTTACCAACACCAGGTTCACCGATCAGAACCGGGTTGTTCTTTGTCTTTCTGGAAAGGATGCGGACTACATTACGGATCTCTGCGTCACGTCCGATCACCGGATCAAGCTTCTGGTTTCTCGCACGCTCTACCATGTCGTATCCGTATTTTTCCAATGTGTCATAAGTTGCCTCCGGGTTATCGGATACCACTCTCTGGTTTCCTCTTACGGTTGAAAGTGCCTGCAAAAAACGTTCACGGGTGATCCCATACTCCTTGAAGATCTCCTTCATTGCCTTATTTGGATATTTGATCAGACATAAAAACAAATGTTCCACGGAAACATATTCGTCTCCCATTGCTTTTGCCTCATCCTCTGCATGGACGAGTACCTTATTCAGATCCTGTCCTACATAAACCTGTCCGCCGGATACTTTTACACGGGCAGCTAAATGACGCTCTGCGTTATCCACAAAATGCTCTTTCTGGATCTCCATTTTCTCTATTAATTTAGGAATCAATCCATCTTCCTGACGCAACAGGGCGACTAAAAGGTGTTCCTGCTCGATCTCCTGATTTCCATATTCATAGGCGAGCTTTTCACAATCGTTAATGGCTTCTACTGATTTCTGAGTAAATTTCTGAATGTTCATACGCTTACCTCCCTCGTATTTATCTCTGTGATCTATGTGAAAAAGAAAAACCTTCTGATTGAAAGAAAAGACCTTCCCACCTTGCTGGCTGGAACGTCTTCTGTCAGTTACGAAATTTCTTTCGCTGTGGTTTTCCTTTGTTACGAGTATGTTATATCACGAGTTGTTAGCACTGTCAAGAGGTGAGTGCTAATTTTCTGTGAAGATTTTGTGAAGCATAAAAAATATCGCCAGCCACAACATGGTTGACGATATAAACGCTTATTTATTTTTCTACAACATATGCTGCTTCTGTAAACTAATATATTGAATATTATTCACCACAAAATTATATTTTATTATATTCCTCTATCTCGCATTCATGCTCTTTTGTTTTCTTAAATAACAATGAATTTATTACCAGTAGATGCATTGATCTGTGATAAGAATGGAAAATTATATTTATATAAATAAGAAAAAGAGTACAGCCTAAACTGCACTCCCTTTATTAGTATGGCTATTCTTCTGCCTATTACTCAAAACATATTACATTCTTTCTAACTTTATTTTATTATGAAACCGTCTGTTTTGTAGCAAAAAATTCTGCAAATTATATAACCTCCTCTTTCATTCTGCCAAATAACATTGAAATGCCCCATATAAATTTGCATCATTCTGAAATTTAGCGCACACCACTTCAGCCTGTGGAACATTATAAATGCAATTTGCATACATTTGTTTCAGATGCTCTCTTATGTATTCCAAAAAGATTGGCTGGGCACTGATCCCACCACCAATTGCGATTTTTTCCGGGTCAAACATGGTCTGAATATTAAAAATCTGAACCGCAATCTCTTTTGTATACTCCCTCAGACTTTCTATGGCATTCACATCCCCTTTGGAAACAGCATCAAATACTGCAACACCATTCACGCTTTCCTTCTCCAGACCTTTCTTTTTGGCGTATAATTCGCACAAAAAAGGTGTTCCACAGCGATTTCCCCATACATCCTGCCTGAAAGGCTCTCCATTTCTTATGGTGATTGCATAAGACACTTCTCCTGCCGAAAAATGCTTCCCCCTATGCAGCTTATGATCCTTGATAAAGGCACCACCAATCATCGTTCCAAAAATCAATACAAACCCATCTGCCACCTCTTTTAAGCTGCCCTCTGCTGCCTCAGCCATTGCAGCGCATTTTGCATCATTTTCCATATGTATTTTTACCGGGCACCGCTCATAGAGACTATGTCGCAAATAAAAATCATCATTATATCGAAGTGCACCACCCATCACACAATACCCATTATCGCTATCAATAATTCCCGGCATTGAAATTGCAATACCGTCAATCGGCTGCACTGTATCATATATTTTTCCAATCGTTTCAATCAGTTCTGCTCTTCCTTCTTGCGGTGTCGGCACCTTCCCCTTTGATAGAAACTGCATATCCTCTTCCATGAGCGCATATTTAATAAATGTTCCACCGATATCTAAGCATAATACCTTCATATTAACAGTCCTTCATTGTTTTTTCTGCTCCTACAAGCCCTTCAAAGTCATTGACAAATGCGGAAATTGCTGCATCAATTGCAACATTCTTCACAAACAATTCAATCACATCGCACGCAACCGTTGCCGCACCCACTCCGTATTCACAAAGATCAAGTACCTGCTGTGAATTTTTAAAGCTTGCTGCCAAAACCTCAGTAGGTAAATTGTTATTCTTAAAAATTGTATGAATCTTTTTTGCTATAGCCACGCCATCATATCCCATATTATCAATTCGATTAATATAAGGTGCCGCATAATCTGCTCCGCATTTGCCTGCCAGATATGCCTGCATTGGCGTATAAATTGCAGTTGCAGTGATATTGTATCCCTGAGCTTTTAATGCTTTCATTGCCTTGAAGCCTTCCGGCACAGATGGGATTTTTACATATGTATTCTTTCCCAACACCTCCGTAATCTTCTCAGCATCCTGAATCATACCTTCTGCTGTATCAGCGACTACCTGAACATGAAGCTCTGCGTCCGGGCCAATCAGGTTCCGAATTTCTTTTAACACATCAAACGGCTGCCTTCCACTTTTTGCCAGAATTGAAGGATTGGTTGTCACACCATCCACCGGATAAAACTCATAGATCTTTTTAATCATTTTTACATTTGCATCATCAATAATTAACTTCAAAATTGTTCCTCACTTTCACATTCACTCTATTGTTTACAAAGTCTGTTCGGTTCTTGCGATAATATCATCCTGTGTTTTTCTGGACAGCACATTGAAAAATGCACTATATCCGGCAACGCGCACGATCAGATCCTTATGATTTTCCGGATGTTCCTGTGCATCCAGAAGCGTCTCTCTTGATACAATATTGTACTGTACATGGTATCCATGCAGACGATTGAAAAATGCACGAATCAGCATCTCAAGTTTCTGCTTGTTTTCCTCCGTAGACAGCATCTGTGGTGTCATCTTCTGGTTTAAAAGGACGCCACCTGTAATCTTATCTGTTGGAAGCTTTGATACCGATTTAAATACTGCAGTTGGACCATTCTTATCACAATTATGTGCCGGAGAACACCCTTCCGCCAGTGGTTCAAACGCATGTCTTCCATCCGGAGTCGCCTTAGTTCCCATTCCCTGACCAACATTGGCACTAATAGAAGATGTGCCACCGTAACGTATTCCACCGATTGGTCCTCTGTGATATCTGGTATTCGGATACTTTTTAATCTCATCGAGATAAGAATCATATGCCTCTACGACAAGCTGATCCACGTAATCATCATCGTTACCATACTTTGGTGCTTCCTTGATCAGCATTTCCTGAATCCTTTGATTTTCCTCCGAGGTAAAATCATCCAGAATCGCATCCCATAATTGTTTTCTTGTAATCTTCTTCTCCTCATAGACCAGCTTTTTGATTGAAGCAAGTGAATCCGCCATGTTGGCAATTCCAACCTGAAGACCGGAAATAAAATCATATACCGCTCCACCTTCTTTGATTGTCTTTCCTCTTCCGATACAATCATCAGTAAGTGCTGAACACAGTACATCTGGCACATCGCGTTCGCTTGCTTTATCTATGGAATTCTCAACGATTACGCTGTATCTTGTCATCTCTCTCACGGTCTTGTCCCATGCCGCAAGAAGCTCTTCGTATGTTTCCATCGTCTCAAACTTTCCATATCCCTTAGTGAAGCGTTTGCCACTCGTCAGATCCACGCCATCATTCATAGTACAAAGCAGGACTCTTGGGAAGTTGATATAACTCATCCCCGTGCATCGATATCCCCATTTTCCAGGTACCGCTGTCTCTACACAGCCAATTGCACTGTAATTGTATGCATCCTCTTCCTTTACTCCCCAGTTAATGAAAGATGGAATAATAATCTCATCGTTGTTCAGCGCAGGCATTCCAAATCCAAGCTTCATGACCTCGACACACTCATCAAAAAACGCTTTGTTGATATTCTGATGATAACGCACGGTAAGGTTTGGCTGGGTGAGTCTTGTCTGTGCCACGGATTTCAGTACCAGAAAACTCAACTCATTGACTGCATCCTTCTTATCCGTTGTCTGTCCTCCGATCGTAACATTCTGATACATTGGAGAACCGGCTGAGCTAAGCGTATGAGCCTGCGATCTTACCTTATTAACCGTCAACGTCTTAATCCAGAGGCAGGTAAGAAGCTCCAATGCTTCCTCTTCTTTGATCTTTCCACTTGTAAGATCTGAGATGTAATAAGGATACATATATTGATCAAATCTTCCGTAGCTTAAGGAATGTCCATTTGACTCAATCTGCAAGATCAATTGGATAAACCATACAGACTGAACTGCCTCTTTGAAATTCTCTGCTGGTTCATAAGGAACCTTTGCACAGATTCTGCTAATTTCTAAAAGCTCTGCTTTTCTTACTGGATTGCTTTCTTTTTTTGCAAGTTCTGAGGTCAATTTGCTATAACGATTAGCAAATCCGCATACCGCATCAATGACGATCAAAACCGCCTTATAAAACATATTTTTGTCAATGCTTTCCGGATCTGTAAAATCAAGCTCAGATCTCAACTTTGTGACTCTCTCACGATACCCCTTTAAGCCTTCCTTAAGAACTCTCTCGTAGTTAACTGCCAGATGGGCATCTCCTGCATTGAGCTTTCCTTCCATACCAAAGACGCCGGTTTCCATAAATACATTCACTTCTTCCGGAAGAAGTGCTTCTCCCCTTGCCCTTAAGTTATTGTTTTCCCAAAATGGAGCGATCTCTCGGAGTGCCTGTTTTGTTTCTTCTGTAATATAGAATACATCGCCGTCTCTTTTCTCGAATAAATCCAATTCATTCATAACAAATTCCAGCGTGTATTCCGGAAAAACCGGCGCATTACAATTCTTCGTAGCCTGATTTCCTGCGATCAGCGATTTTTCTTCCATGTAAATCGTCATATTCTGAAGTATCTTCTCCAGCATTCTTGCGCGAACTATAACTCTTGGTTGATTCTGGTTTTCCTTATAAGCCTCCGTAGCAAGTACAGCGCGCTCTGCATCAATATAGGGCTTTTCTTCTAATACTTCCTCCCGAAACTTCTTCATTCTGTTGGTAAGTGTTCCGAAATGTTTTATGTTCTCCATGAACCAGCCTCCCTTATTGCATCGATTTATTTTCGTTTGAAATGTTATATGTTTCGTTCGTAACTTAACTATAGTTGTATTTTCTGTATTTGTCAAGAATTTATTTCACATAAAATCATTTTTATTTTCATTCGTAATTATTTTCTTTTCAAATCAAACAATCTATGCTATGATGTCATAGGAAAACAATTGAAAAATATCCGTAACTGTGAAGCTGCTAAATAGTTACAAATGTTCATAAATAACAAGGAGGATTCTCATGGATCATAATATTTTATCAACCAGTGGTACGATCTTTAATATCCAAAAATTCAGTGTCAACGATGGTCCCGGTATTCGAACCGTTGTATTCTTCAAAGGCTGTCCTCTGCGCTGCAAGTGGTGCTCAAACCCCGAAAGTCAGACTCTTACACCTCAGAAAATGGGGGACGAAGTGAAGGGGATCAAAAAAACAGTCAAAGAAATTATGGCTGTCGTCATGCAGGATGAAGTATTCTATAAAGAAAGTGGCGGTGGCATTACTCTTTCTGGTGGAGAGATTCTCTCTCAGCCGGAACTTGCCAGAGTCCTTCTGATTGCTGCGAAAGCAAATCATCTTCACACCTGCTGTGAAACGACTGGATATGCGCCCCTGGATACGTTTCTATCTGTCATCGAAAATGTCGATATGATTCTTTTTGATTTGAAGCACTGGAATGCAGTGAAACACAAAGATGGAACAGGCGTATCAAATGAACAGATTCTTTTCAATATGAAAGCTGCTGTGAAAGCCGGAAAAGAAATTCTTCCAAGAATTCCGATTATCCCGGATTTCAACGATTCTTTGGACGATGCAAAAGCATTCTCCGATCTATTGAAGGAAATTGGAATTGATCACTGTCAGCTTCTTCCTTTTCATCAGTTTGGTGAAAATAAATACTATCTTCTTGATAAAGAGTACGATTATGAAGGACGTGACTCTCTGCACCCGGAGGATCTGGCAGAATATTTAGAACTTATGAACAAAAATGGTATTCAGGCATTTTGTTAAAACAAGTACTTTCATTTGAAATTCTATGATTGATAAAAGAAATCAGAAATGCTATGATATGAAATAAAATAGACATAAAGGCAAGGTATCACAACCATGAAGGAACGAAAAAATAAAATTTTAGAATTGTTAAGTGAACAGAATAAGGTTGAAGTAACCTTTCTTTCAGAAACTTTAGGTGTATCACAGGTTACCATCCGAAAAGATCTTGACGCTTTAGAATCTCAGGGAATTATTAAACGAGAGCATGGTTTTGCACTCCTTCGAAGTACCGATGATATCAACGGCAGAATCGCCTATCATTACGAGGAAAAAAGACAGATCGCCAAGGCCGCGGCAGAGCTTGTAAAAGATGGGGACACCATTATGATCGAAAGTGGCAGTTGTTGTGCCCTGTTAGCGGATGAATTGTCAAGAACCAAAAAAGATCTGACCATCATTACAAACAGTGCATTTATCGCCTCATATATTCGCGGCAAAAGTAATTTTCAGATTTTTCTTTTAGGCGGAATCTATCAGCAGGATTCACAGGTTATGGTCGGTCCTATGGTAAGACAAGGGGCAGAAAATTTCTTTGTGGAGAATTTTTTTATTGGAACAGACGGATATTCCAGTCAGATTGGCTTTACAAACAGAGATCAAATGCGTGCACAGGCTGTTCGTGATATGGCGGTACAATCTTCACAGGTCATTGTTCTTACCGAAAGTGAAAAATTCAAAAAGATTGGAGTTGTTCCACTTAATCTAAAAGACAAAGTCAAAATGGTAATTACAGATTCCCATATCTCCGAAGAAACAAATGCAGACCTGATTTCCAAGGGCATCTTAATTCAATACTCTAAGTCCTAAAAATATAGCAGCATCTCCCTGACTCTCTCCATGTCCATTCCATCTAACACAAAGTCTGCATCCGGCATAATCTTCCGTTTTTTTCTGGTGCCATCCGGTAATGCGACGGTCTCTTCCGGCAGCTTTGGAGAAATATTCGAATGAATATAAAAAGTGTCAAGCCCAACACTTTTCGCTCCGGCAATATCGCTCACTGCGTCATTGCCGATCATAATGCTTTTTGTTATATCAAGATTATATTTATCAATCAACAGTTGGAAAAATCTGCTGTCCGGTTTTTTCACCCCGCAGGTTGAAGAGATAAAAATATCGTCAAAGTACTTTGCGATTCCAAGTGTGTGCATCTCATACTCTGTAAAAATGCGCTGTGCGTTTGAAAGCAGATAAATCTTTTTGCCCTTCTTTTTTAATGCTTCTAACAAATCTTTCACTCCGTCATAGAGTTTTATATAATCCGTAGACAGGATGCGGAAGAACTGACCTGCATGAACGGCAAGTGTAAGATCTGCCTCCACACCTTTTTCCTCAAAAAGCTTCTGAAAGACCTCCTCGATCTGAACTTCCGGATGTGCCTCATGAGCATCATCTTTTTTCTCAGATTTCATCTTAGACTCCTCGCCTGCAATGATTGCAGCATATCTTTCTTTTAATTCTTCCGATGAATAATCGGCGTCATAATAGCCATAAAAAAGCGCCAGCTTTTTCCATACCAGAGGATCATTCTCCTCGGTATGGATATCAACCAGCGTTCCATATAAATCAAAAATATAATTATCGTAAGCCTTCACGTTATTTTTCCTCCTGCTTTGTAAGTTCGGTCAACTCTGTCATATGTACCGTTCCTTTCACTATATCATTGATGGTTTCGCTCTTCAAGGTTTTCTATCCGCAAATGGCGTTATGACTCCAGTTTTGCCCGGAGTTTTGCAAGGATTTTCCGCTCATTCCGGCTGATCTGCACCTGTGTCACTGCAAGTATTCCTGCCACCTCGCACTGCGTCTTATTTTCAAAATACCGCAGCCGGATGATCTGCTGTTCTGTCTCATCGAGTGTATCCATCAGCTGTCTGATCACCATTTTATTTAAAACAGCCTCCTTCTCCGGCTCCTCATAGACATCGCTCTGATCTCCAATCTGGTCAATGAGTAAAAGCTCGTCTCCGTCTGAGCCGCAGACCGGCTGGTAAATGGACTCCACCCCACGGTTAGCATCCAATGCCATCACGATCTCCTCTGTGCCAAGTTCCGTCATGGCAGACAGCTCCAAAAGACTCGGCTCTCTCCCCAGCTCTGTTGTGAGAACTTCTTTTGCCCTGCTGATTTTGTATCCATTTTCTTTTAAACTCCGGCTCACTTTCACCATGCCATCGTCACGCAGGAAACGCCGTATCTCCCCTGTGATCATAGGCACTGCATAAGTGGAAAATGCAAGATTTAACGACAGATCAAAATGATCGATTGCTTTGATCAGACCAATACATCCGATCTGAAACAGTTCCTCCCTGTCATGCCCTCTTTTTTCAAATCTGCGGACAATTGCGTGCACCAATCCAAGGTTATCTGAAACGACTTTGTCCCTGGCTTTTTTATCCCCATCCTGTGCCTGTCTGATCAGTTCCGCCTGCCGCACCATAGGCTAACCTTCCTGATTTCCCAGTTTTCTTACCATATGTACGCTCGTCCCTTTTCCCGGCTCGGACACGACCTCAAGCCTGTCCATAAATGCTTCCATAAAAGAGAAACCCATTCCAGAGCGCTCAAGTTCCGGTTTTGTCGTATAAAAAGGCTCCATCGCTTTTGACACATCCGCAATTCCTGCGCCGGTATCCGAAACGGTGATGGACACCTCGTCCCCCCGGATCTGGCACAGAAGTTCCACTTTCTGTTCCGGCTCATGGTAACCATGAATGATCGCATTCGTCACTGCCTCTGACACTGCTGTCTTAATGTCTGCAATCTCATCAAGTGTAGGATTTAATTCTGCAATAAATGCCGCAACCGCCACTCTGGCAAAACTTTCATTCACCGACCTGGCATCAAATATCAGTTTCATCTCATTCTGACTGCTCATTTTCACTTCCTCCACTATCTCCTATTCTTTTACCTGAATGATTTTTTTCAACCCGGATACGGTAAATATCTTGTCCACGCGCTCGTTCAGATGGCACGCACTCACATCCCCACCGGAATAGCCTAAGTTTTTGCACCGCCCGATGATCACCCCGATCCCGGAGCTGTCCATAAACTCTGTCTCTGTAAAATCAAACACGAGATGTCTGACATGGTAGGTGTCGATCAGAAGATCTGTCTCTGTGCGGATGCGGTTTGCCTGATGATGGTCTAACTCACGCGGCACATAGACAACTAAACATCCTTTTTCCATAATATACTGGCTTTTCATGCTCTTGTTCCTCTCTTTCCATTCTGCTTATGATTTTCAACAATAGAATGCTCGCTCCGTAGACATTTTATTGTCATGAATAAAAAAAGAAGGAGTCTCCCCGGAATTTCCGGTTTGATCTCCTTCGTACTTTTTAATATCAGTTTGTCTTTTTATTAATGGGCGGTGTCTGTCTCACTCTGATCCAGATAGTTCTGTGAGTTTGCAGCGCGCTCTGTATTTGGATACAATTCTACCACTTTCTGATAATAGATTTTGGCATTTTCCATATCCTCGTTCTTGCGGTATGCCTGTGCAAGATAGTACAGTGCATTTCCATTCTCATAGTTTTCATCCATCTCGACGACTTTGGAAAGTGCACTCACGGCATCATCATACTTTTTGCCGGAATATGCATCATAACCTTCCTTATATAATGCAGCCATGTATTCGGAATTCACCTGTGCATTGATGGTATCATAAATACTCTTTGCGTCCGCACTCAGATCATCCACATTGACACTGCTCAATGCATCTCCTGCCTTCTCAATGTCTCCTGTGGTGTATGTCTCATATGCAGTCAGAAGTTTGTCATAGCTTTCCAGTTTGCTTGCAGATTCTTCCTCGCTGTTCTTTGCATCCGTGATCTGGCTGGTAAGGTCATCCACCTGACTCTGCAGGCTTGTGATCGTCTGATTCTTGGAAGAAATCGTATTATTTGCATCCAGCACTTCTGCTTTCGTATTGTTCATCACGGTTCTTCTCACGCCAGGAACCACAAGGAAACAGGTGATTGCAATTCCGATTGCGATTCCGATCACCATGTTAATGATCGTACCGACTGCAGAATTGTCCTTCAGATATTTTGGCTGGATGATTGTCTCATTGCCACTCTGATAGGAAATGAGTTCATCATTCTTCTGCTTCTTGCTCGGATTCTGCTCTCTTAAAGCGGTATTGGCTTCTTTCAGATAACGCAGTGTCAAAGTGTTATTGGCATCGATTTTGCCGGCATTCCGCAATGACTTCTTTGCGAGATCATAACGTCCCTCCTGAATATATAAAAGCGCCAGAAGCTGATGTCCGCTCACTAACTTTGGATTTAGCGACAATACCTTTTTCAGCTGGATGATTGCAAGATCACGGCTGTTCTGCTTGCAGTAAAGCAATGCCTGATTGTATTTCTTGATTGTCTGGTTGACAGAATCCAGTCTTGCCTGGTTCTTCTGCACTTCATCTAAATACCGGCTTGCGAGATTTTCCTTTGGTTGATAGTTCTTGCTGATCACCCACTCCGTGAGGGCAGTCACGACCTCTCCCATCTCATAATAGACAAGTCCTAATAAGTTTCTTGCATCAATGTTTAATTTATAAAAACGCAGACTGATCTTCAGGCTCTCAATTGCCCCTGACAAATCCCTGACACTGGCTTTCTCCAATGCATCATTATAATAGGCATTGGATGCCATCAAAATCTTTTTGTATACTTTTACATTCGTTCCGCAGTTCTGGCAGTTATCTCCCTTGCCAAGTTCTGCACCGCAATTATAACATCTCATGAAAAACCTCTCTATCTGCCATGCCACTGTGCATGTGATCTGCCTGTTATCTGTTCTGCTGCTTTAATTCCTGCAGCATTTCCTGCATAACATCCGTCATGTCTGTCAGCTCATGATTATAGATTGCCTGCTCTGCCTCTTCCACCTCCAGACTTGGTTTAAAGTTTTTCAATTCTTCTTCAAAATTTATCATATTAATTCCCGTACCTTTCCTGTACTGACTGATCATTTCTCTCCTGATCCGCCAGTGCATGCTTAACTGCAGACTGGCTGATCATTTCTTTCTCATTGATTGATTATAATATAGGAAGATTTTACTTTCAATGTCAAATTATAAAATTTCCATGAAAATAAAGTAGTTTTTCGTCAATAATATAAAATATAAAAATAGCATTTCAGGAAATTTACGGTTTTAACCCGTTTCTCCTGAAATGCTATCTTACTTTTTAGGATTTTCTTCCTGTTATGGTTCGTTAATCCTCAGCTGTTCTTGTACATATTTTTCCATTCAGATGATAGAACTCTACGCATTTTGCATTGTTCTTCACATTTATAACCTGATCCCTGATCGCTATGGATACTCCCGGAAATACATCTCTTGTCACACAGACCGTTGCATTCGCTCCATCGGAGATCATGCGCTCAAGCCTCTTCACTTCGCCCTCATCTCCTGCGAGTGTCGCTGTGCCCTGGATTCTGGTACGCAAAAGTGCCACTCTTCTTGGATCTTCCTTATAGCTTACTCCGCGCTCCTTCTCCATCTCTTCGAACTTGGCAAGTCCCTGTTCGATCTTATCAAGTTCCATTTTGGTAATATCCATCTTCTTCTTCAGCAGATTCAGTCTTGAAATACAGTCCGCACTTACTCCAACGGTCACTGCTGTCCGCATCTCCGCTTCATTTCCGATCGTGGTAGCCCTGATTCCCTTGACTGCGCTGATATCTCCACCGATGATCTTCGCTGTTCTGCCCTGAATCAGAATAAATCCTCTGCACGCAACTGTGCAGTCGAGCAATACATCAGCCTCCATATCTCCCTCTACCTGGATGACTGTATACTCAATAAACTTTGCATACAGATTTCCTTTGGTTCTGACATGTGCCTTGTTCCCTCCAACCATTCCACTTCTTAAAATGATATCCTTACCGGCTTCCAGATTACAGGCTTCCACGTTTCCATCAATCGTGATACTTCCGGTTGCCTTGATCGTAACTCCGGATTCCACACTGCCGTGGATCACAATATCCCCTGTAAAATCTATGTTTCCGGTAGTAAGATTCGCATCTCCGCTCACCTCATAGATTGGCTGGATTCTGATCTTATCATTCTCAATATCAATCTTCCCATCCATCAGGGAAAAATAGGTAAGGCAATCCTCACTTCGTCCAAAACCGGTTCCCCGAAGTGCGCCCTGCTCTCTGGCTACCCTTGCGGCAATCGGTTTTCCGGAAACTCCGGTTCCATCTGTTCCCTTTACAGCCGGATGATATATCGCAATGACCTGATCCTTCTGAACTGACTGCACACTGTACATGGACCAGTAATCTACGGATCCGTCCGGCAGTATCTTCGGCTTTTTCTCAAGGTTCATATTCACCTTATACTCATAGAATCCATCCTGTCCCTCTACTGCCGGTATGCCTCTTGCCACCAGTACGTCCTGTTCATAGATTTCTTCATCGAGAATCTTCTGAAGCTGCGCTTCATTGATTCCATAAGTAATCTGGTTCACCCGTAATACATCATGCAGATACTCGATCGTATAGTTTTCTCCTTCTTCCAGTGCAGGGAGTCTGATCCATGCCTCTAAGTCTTTATTCACGGTCCTCACTTTTGGTGTAGAGATACTTGGTAATGCCATTCTTCCAACTCCCTTCTTCCTACAAAAATCGTATATATACTATATCATACTCGTTTTTGCCCTATTTTTCAAGCAAGTTTTCTCTTTTTTCGAATATTTTCGACATGGTTTTTGTGCATATTAGCCAAAGTATTTTTCGCAGCGCTGACAATATTTCTAAGAAAAAAACTCGCTGAAGCATCGTGTTTCAGCGAGTTTTTAGTTACTATTTTGAGTTATACCATTAAAAAATAGCCGTCCTGACCCTGCAAAAGTCGACGGCTATTTAAAATAGTTGTTTGATTTTTATTTCATCTGTGCAAGACGCTCTTTGACCTGAGCCATCATCTGCTCATAGCCAGCAAGTTTGTCTTTTTCTTCCTGAACCTTAGCTTCCGGAGCTTTGCTTAAGAACTTCTCATTTGAGAGCATGCCCTTAGAACGTGAAAGCTCTTTTTCGAGGCGAGCCTGTTCTTTTAACAGACGTTCTTTCTCTTTCTCGAAGTCTACAAGGTCTTCTAATGGAAGGTAGAGTGTTGCGCCAGGAATCACAACGGAAACTGCGTCTTCCTCAATTCCTGTCTTGTCTGCCTGTACCGCGATCTCACTTGCACCTGCGAGGTTTACATAAACTTCTTTGTTTACCTCAAAGGTATCTCTGATCTTTGCATCTTCTGATACGATAAAGATTTTTGCTTTTCTTGATGGTGGAACATCCATCTCTGTGCGGAGGTTACGGACACCTTTTACAAGATCCTTGCAATGCTCAACCATTTCTTCCTCTGCTGCAAAGTTCCATTCTTCTTTGTATTCCGGCCATTTTGCAAGCATAACGGTATCTTCTTCCGGATGAAGTGTGCAGAAAATCTCCTCTGTGATGAATGGCATGAATGGATGTAACAACTTCAATGCCTCTGTTAATACAGTCTTTAATGTCCAGAATGCTGCATTTGCAGAAGCCGGATCATTCTCTTTATTATAGGTACGGACTTTTGTGATCTCGATATACCAGTCACAGAATTCATCCCAGATAAAGTCATATACTTTCTGGACTGCGATACCCATCTCGAATTTGTCCATGTTCTCTGTCACATCTTTTGCGAGCGTATTAACTCTGGATAAGATCCATTTATCTGCTGCTTTTAACTCGGAAAGTTCCGGTGTTTTGATTTCTGCGCCTTCCAAGTTCATCATGATGAAACGGGAAGCATTCCATACTTTATTTGCAAAGTTTCTGGAGGACTCTACTCTCTCCCAGTAGAAACGCATATCGTTACCCGGTGCATTACCTGTGATCAGTGTCAGACGGAGTGCATCTGCGCCGTATTTGTCGATCACCTCTAATGGGTCGATACCATTTCCGAGAGATTTACTCATCTTGCGTCCCTGGGAATCACGAACCAGTCCGTGGAATAATACCGTGTGGAATGGTGCTTTGCCCATCTGCTCATAACCTGAGAAGATCATACGGATTACCCAGAAGAAAATGATATCATATCCGGTTACTAAAACGTCATTCGGATAGAAGTAATCTAAATCTTCTGTTTTTTCCGGCCAGCCAAGTGTGGAGAATGGCCATAATGCAGAGGAGAACCATGTATCTAATGTATCTGGATCCTGAGTCATATGAGTGCATCCACATTTCGGGCATGTATGAGGTGCTTCTTTGGAAACAACCATCTCACCACACTCATCACAGTAGTATGCCGGGATTCTGTGTCCCCACCATAACTGTCTGGAAATACACCAGTCACGGATGTTATCTGTCCAGTTGAAGTATGTTTTCTCCATACGTTTTGGAAGTAACTGAATGTCACCATTTTTTACTCCTTCAACTGCCGGTTTAATCATCTCATCCATCTTAACGAACCACTGCTGTTTGATCATTGGCTCAACCGTTGTGCCGCAGCGGTCATGTGTACCTACATTGTGGGAATGAGGAACAACTTTTACTAAAAGTCCGGCCTTCTCTAAATCCTCTACCAGTGCTTTTCTGCACTCATAGCGATCCATGCCTTCGTATTTTCCTGCTAATTTGTTCATGGTTGCATCATCATTGATGACAACGATCTCTTCCAAGTTATGACGTTTTCCAACTTCAAAGTCGTTCGGGTCATGTGCCGGTGTGATTTTTACGCATCCGGTTCCAAATTCTTTATCTACATACGGATCTGCAATGACCGGGATCTCACGGTCTGTCATTGGAAGCTTTAACATTTTTCCAACGATGTCTTTGTATCTCTCATCATCCGGATTGACAGCAACTGCGGTATCTCCGAATAATGTCTCCGGTCTTGTTGTTGCGATCTCAACGAATCTTCCTTCCTCGCCAACAACCGGATAGTTGATATGCCAGAAGAATCCATCCTGCTCTTCATGCTCTACCTCTGCATCGGAAATGGAGGTCTTGCAGACCGGGCACCAGTTTACGATACGGGAGCCTTTGTAGATGTAACCTTTTTCATATAATTTGATGAAAACTTCCTGAACCGCATCGGAGCAGCCCTTATCCATGGTAAAACGTTCTCTCTGCCAGTCTGCAGAAGAACCCAGTTTCTTTAACTGATTGATGATACGGCTTCCGTATTCCTCTCTCCATTCCCAGCATTTCTCTAAAAAACCCTCTCTTCCGAGATCTGCTTTGTCAATTCCTTTTTCTTTTAAAGACTGGATCACTTTTACTTCGGTTGCGATCGAAGCATGGTCTGTTCCAGGCTGCCATAATGCATTGTATCCCTGCATTCTCTTGTATCGGATCAGAATATCCTGCATGGTATTGTCTAATGCATGTCCCATGTGAAGCTGTCCTGTAATATTTGGTGGAGGCATCACAATGGTAAATGGTTTCTTACTGCGGTCTGCTTCTGCATGGAAGTAACCATTATCTTCCCATTTCTTATAGAGGCGATCTTCAATGCCCTTCGGGTCATAGGTTTTTGCTAATTCCTTCATTTGTCTTTTTCCTTTCTTTTTGCCTCGGCATTGCGAAACTCGAATTTACATTACGAACGTTGTGAAAATGCAACAAAATTTTCGAAGACACGCTTCCGCTACGTGTCGCTCGCAACGGTGCTAGCATGCCAGCCACAGCTAACGCTATGACTGCCAAGCAAGAACCGGCGGCTCCCCAGTGTCTTCTCAAGCTTTCGTTACATTTCCACAACTCAATTCATATTTTCTACGAGTTTCGAAATTACCTAACTAATTAATACTTGTAAAACATTCTTTGGGTACTGTTTTATGCGAAATAAAAAATCCCTTCACATCCATACGGATGCAAAGGGCGTGTCAACGCGGTACCACCTTTGTTATGTTGTAAAAACAACATATCTCTGCTGATTCGATTTTTCAATTCCATTATCCATTGAAAAAGAAATCACTGTCCGGTAACGGGGACAAATCGTTCTCGCTTACTTCTGACTGTTCTTCGATATACGAAAATTTTCCTCCGCATGATCCGTATACAAGTTCTCCTGCTCATATACAACAGACAGGTTCAGCGCGACGGTTCAAAAGCTACCTTCCACACAACATGTTCTGGTGACATCTCTCAGCCGGTGAATGTCATTCTCTTTCAGTTGTCTGTGTGTACTCCTCTTTCTCATCACCTTTTTATATCTTTTTTCATGATAAAAGCTATTGCGGTATTTGTCAACTGATTTTTATTTACATTTTTTTGAACCATTTATGATAATGTTACAGTTCACAGGTTACCCTGCGAACTGTAACTTCGCAGCCCCATATAAAGTTTTGCTTCGCAAAAGGGGGCTGCTCACACCCACATCACGTTCATACGCACCTGAACAGCATGGTGTTCAGGTGCTGAGTGAACAGTAACATGATAATATCCTAATATACCATTTCTATGTTAACTTTTAGAACAATTCTACTTTACCTAATAAGAAATCAATCAGATTGCAATGAAAAATACCGTCATCATCATAATAATTGTGTGATATATCCATTCTAACAACTACTTTTTTAAAGAAATCTTTCGTAAGCATCAACGATGCAAGTTCCGATGTTTCTTTCTTCTCGTCGTCCATGCGGAATGCCGATTGAATGTATATTTTCTTATCTGCCTGATTTACAACAAAGTCAATTTCTCTCTGTAGATTTTTTCCTCCTGTACGATCCGATATAACCCCTACATCAACACTATATCCACGTCTCAATAAGTCATTGTATATAATATTTTCCATAATATGACCGGGATCATATTGCCTAAAGTTAAGACGTGCATTTCTAAGTCCTATGTCCGTATAGTAATATTTGTATGGATATTTGAAATATGTCTTGCCCTTAACATCAAACCTCTTTGCCTCAGAAATAAGGAATGAATCTATAATGTATTTTACATAATTTGATACCATTGATGCTGTTATTTTTTCATTCTTTATACTTGTTATAGAATTGGCAATATTCGTAGGATTTGTAAGTGAACCAATCTGAGATGCAAGAAAATTCAAAATATCATTTAAAATATCTTCACGTTCTATTCTGTTTCTCTCAATAATATCTTTGACATAAAGTTCACTGTATAACGATGTCAAATATCCCTTCTTTTCTACTTCATCAGTAATAGTCAAAACTTTTGGCATACCACCATATAGCATATAGTTATCCAAAGCTTTTCTTTCATCTCCACCAACAAATGAGTAATATTCCTGAAAAGACATTGGGAATACATGAATCTGGGTTGCTCTCCCACGAAATTCTGTAGCGATATCATTGGACAGTCCTTTAGAGTTACTGCCAGTAACATATACATCAAGGTTTTTGTATGATTTCAGTTCATTCAGCATATCATAAATGGTAACATCAATATTACCATTCTCATGATCCGTCACCTTGGTTGTAAGCTGAACTTCATCAACAAAAAGATAAAATTTTTCATTTGTGTTATCAAGTACAATAGATTCCACATATTCACAAAGTGTTATTGGATTTCTGTACTTATAATACCGTCTTTGATCAAGCTCCATTTTTACGATATTCTCATTCTTCGTCCCATTTTCCAAGAGATAGTTATAGAACAAATCAAATAGAAGTACAGATTTTCCACATCTGCGGATACCAGTAATAACCTTAATTTCACCATTCCACATATTATGAATTAATTTTTGCAGATATAAATCCCTATTAATCATAATCTCACCTCGCACTTGCGTCGTATGCGTTGCTACTTCTTTGTACAGTATGACACATATCAAAAAAAATAGCAACTGTGCATTAACTCTTTGTTTTAATTATGCCCCTTAATCAATGAAACCAATCCCACGATTGCAAGCACGATCAGTGCCAGATATGTAAGACCACCTGCAAACATTCCAATAATGATGAGTGGCAGCAATACAATGTTCAGCAGAATCTTTGTGATTCCCCACGCTGCCTTAATCGCAAAGATTAACAGTTTGCCGAAAATAGTCAACAGCAGCACAACAAATAATAGTGTCAACATAAAACTTCCTTCTTTCTACTCTAACAATTTCAATATATTCTGATAAACATATTCTCGCAGAGTATCTGCCTCCAGGTCAGGCTCCAATTTTTTTTCTGCTGCGATACGATACATAAAATAGACCGAAAGCTGGGTTTCGACTGCGACTCTCCGCAGAAAAACATTCTCTTCCCGGATCAGGCCTTCGCGGACACCCTCCTCCACAATGCTGTCAATAATCTCGTTTTTCCCATTATCACAGCACTGGTGTTTCATGCGCTCATACTCGTCTTTCAGATTCTTTGGTATCTCATATGATTCAAGTACCATTTTGATCAGGAAAAAGACTCCCTGCTTTTCTTTTACATGCTCATCAATAAAATCCATGACCTCATTAATTTTCTGCTGAAATGTTCCTCCATCTGTAGAAATTACCTGAAGTTTTTCAAAGCAGACTTTCACATAATATAAGATTGCGGAAGAAATAATCTCTTCCTTTGAAGAAAAATATTCGTATGCAGTTCCTTTTCCAATGCCTGCCCGGCCTGTGATATCAGCTACTTTTAAAGTATTGATATCACAGCCTTCATTAATGAACCCAATGACTGCCTGATACAGGGCAAGCACTTTCTGTGATGGATCGTGGATCAGTTTCTGCTCATCCATCATAAATCCTCCTCGACCATGCTCTTATTGCGGTTGAATGCATCATAAATACATGGAACAACGATCAGAGTTAACAGCGTACCATATAACAAACCGCCAACCGTAACGATCGCCATTGGCTGCATCATCTCAGAACCTTCTCCAAGACCGACCGCCATAGTCGACATTGACAAAATCGTGGTAAGCGCTGTCATAAGGATTGGACGAAGTCTTGTTTTTCCGGATTCGATAATGGCATCTTTTTTCTCCATTCCGCCACGACGGAGCTGGTTGATAAAGTCTACCATAACGATACCGTTATTTACGATAATTCCGGCGAGCATGACAAATCCGATCATTGCCACAACGCTGACTTCATTTCCGGTAAAGTACAGTGCGAACAGACCTCCGGTAAATGCCAGTGGGATTGTAAACATGATGATAAACGGCGACAGCAGCGACTGGAACTGTGCCACCATAACCAGATAAATAAAGATGACTGCCAAAAGAAGCATCAGATACAACTGGTTCATGGCATCTGCGATCATCTCGTCCTCACCTGCCATCTCGATGGAGTATCCTTCCGGCAGATCGATCTTATCTAACTCTTTCTGGATCTCATTACTCAGCAGACTGACATTATGGTCATCATCCACTCCTGCGGTCACACTGATATATCTGGTCTGCGCATCACGGTTGATCGTTCCTAAGGTGTAACCTTCCTCAAACTGTGCAATATCAGAAAGCTCTACTTCTGTCTCGTTTCCTTCTCTGTCTGTATAGGTAAAGGTCAGATTTTTAATATCATCCAATGTAACATCGGACTGTTCCTCGCTCTGTACGTAAACCTGATACTCATTTACATCGGTAGAGATCGTTGTTGCGGAGGTTGACGATGCCATCTCCCCATAAACAAGCTGGAATACCTGTGCAACGGTCATGCCATATTTCGCAGCTTTTTCCTTGTCTACAGAAATGGTGAAAGACGGTGTCGTATTGGCAAGTCCATCATCCACATCCACAGTTCCCTCGGTGTTCTCTACGACTTTTGCAACCTCGCCTGCAAGTTCCTGCAGTTTGTCAAGATTATTTCCTTTTACATTGATCGTCAGTCCACTTCCCATAAGTGATGTCATATCAGAAGCAGAGGTGTCTGTTGTAACTTCGCAGTCCATGTCTTTGGTCAGTTCATCCAACTGTTCGATTACATCTGCACTGCTCACTTCAGATTCTTCATCCAGAATCATATACATGGAAATACTGTCTGTAGAACTGCTTCCCATCATGGAAAGAGCACTTCCACCTGCCATGGCACCAATGGTCTCAATGCCATTGATCGTCATTGCTTTTTCCACAACTTCATCTGCCATTTCTGTCAGTTCGCCAAACGTTAGTGTCTGATCCTCTTTTGCCGAAATTGTCGCACTGATCTGGTTTGTCTCCATGTTCATATCCATGAAAGAATATCCTCTGGAGAATGCTGCCACAACACTTGTTCCAAGCAATACGATCACTGCGATAAATACGATTGGTTTGAAACGCAGACATACCGCTAAAATTTTTCCATAAAAATCTTTTACTTTATCAAAGAGATTATGCCTGATCTCTTTTGTATTTTTTAATAATCCTGCTGCCATCATCGGCACGAAAGTCAATGCCACGAGAAGACTCGCTACAAGCGTAAATGCAATTGTCAGCGCAATATCCACAAATAACTGTCTTGTGATACCCTCTGTAAAAATAATCGGTGCAAATACACAGATGGTTGTAAGTGTGGATGCTATGATCGCCCCTGTCACCTGTGAAGCGCCTTCCACGGCTGCTTTCCGGATGGAATACCCCTCTCCCCGCAATCGATAGATGTTCTCGATCACGACAATGGAGTTATCCACCAGCATACCAATTCCGAGTGCCAGACCCGACAGCGAAATGATGTTTAACGTAATATGCGTAAAGTACATCAGTACCACTGCAAAAACAACACTGAGTGGGATCGAGCATGCTATTACAAGTGTAGGTTTGATATCTTTTAAGAATAATAACAATACAATAATTGCAAGGATGGCTCCCACGATCATGTTTTCTACGACTGATTTCACGATCATGTCAATGTAAATACCCTGATTCATGAGAACGCTTAAATGTAATTGTGCATTTTCTGATTCCAGGCTGTCAAATTTTTCCAACAGTCTGTCTGTCACATCTCCGGTGGAATAGCCGGTCTGCTTTTCAATCGAAAGCATCACCGCCGGATTTCCATTTACTTTGGAATAGGAATCTCCGGAGTTGTCAATGTACTCGATGTCTGCCACATCCAACAGTCTGACCGGTTCGATACCATCCATACCAAGATCCATCAGAACGAGATTTTCAAGATCTGCTTTGGATGTCACCTCATCTCCTACCCGCACCAGATACTGCTCGTTCCCCTCTGTCACATAACCTGCCGGCATGGAAAAGTTCTGCGCCGTCAGAAGATTTTTTAAGGTATCCATTGTAAGGATCGTGTTCAGATTCGCTGAATCTTTTGCCTGCTCTTTTGCATCATCTAACTGGCTCTGCCCCTCTTCGATCTTATTTGCTGCAACAGCAAGATCCGCATAGCCTTTGCTCATCTCCATAATGCCGGATACCTGGGATTCATTTAAAGTAACTAACGCATCATCCAAAGAAGTTTTTCCGTCTGCCACCTGTGTCTGTGCAGATTCGATTGTCGCAATTCCGGTTGCGATCTGCGTCTTGCTCTCACTTAATTTTGCGATTGCAGCAGGAATGTCTTTGTAAGAAGTCAGCGTCACGCCTGCATCTGCAAAAGAGGATGCCTGACTCATCAGCATCACATTGATGTCGTCGAGTTTGGACTGTAAGGTCACGATCTGGCTTGCAATGTCACTCTCGCTTGTGTACTTCGTACCTGCCTGTGCATTAATCTGGGCAATGGCAGTGGATTCCATGTAGGAGACGAAATCGGATTCACTGGTTGCCTTTTTATATGCTTCCAACATAGCAGGATCTGCCTGCAGTGTTGTAATGACTGTTTTTAACTGATTTGCCTGTTCTTGCGTCATCTGACCATATTGAACGGCTGCCCCAAGTGCCTCATCTACTGACATATCTGCACCAGTAACAGGGTTTTTTGCACTTAAAATTGCCACAACACCGTCGTGTGCCTGATACAACTGCTTTGCCCCACTCTTTGCCTGTGCCACTCCGTCTTTTGCCTTCTGCAAACCGTCAATCGCGCTCTGTAACTGCGTTGCGCCTTCGTAAGTAGACTGTAAAGACTTGATTGCACCATCCATGGACGACTGGGATTTCTGAAGATCTGATAATTGTGTTGTCAGATCTGCCTCTGTATTAAAAAGCTGGATTTTATTATTGATGATCTCGTTTTCGCCTGCTCCAAGCTGGCTTCCTAGCTGGCTCTGTCCGTCTTCTAACTTCTTTTTACCGCTGTTGATCTGGGAAGATGCCTTGTCTAACTCTGCCTGTGCATCCGTGAACTGGGAATCAATTTTGCTTAAAATCTGTTCATTCAAAGCATCGATTTTTTCCTGATTCATCGTTACCTGAAGGTCTGTATCAAGCACACCTGTTGCCGTCACAGATGCCACACCCTCGATACTCTCAAGCAGTGGTAATAGTTCATTATCCACATAATCGGATACCTCCGCCTGATCCATTCCGTCCACGTCCGCAGATGCGATCATAACCGGCATCATATCCGGATCGATCTGCATAATGATCGGTGATCCTGCTGTGTCCGGGAACTGCCCTGTCAACTGATCCAGCTGCTGCTGGATCTCAATCATGGCAGAATCCATATTGGTGCTCTGTTCATACTCCAAAACAACCATGGAATAGTTGTCATAGGATGAAGAACTTACATTATTAATGTTGGAAGTCGTCGCCATTGCCGCTTCTATCGGCGCAGTCACGTCCTTCTCCACTTCCTCCGGGCTTGCTCCCACATCTGTCGTGACAACGATCACATATGGCAGATTCATTGCCGGCAGCAGATCTGTTGTCATTCTCGTCAGCGAAACAACACCTAAAACAATCACCAGTACAACAGCAACCAAAACTGTGTATGGACGTTTTACACTATACTTCGGGATCATTCTCTTTCCTCCTGAAACATGATATATCTGATTGGCTGCTGTATTCATGCAAGCCAGAACTGACCAGTCGGTCGGCAATCATCAGTTTACACTTATCACTTTAAAATGCAAGGTGTTTTGAACAGAATTTAGAATTATTTTAGAAAAAAGCAAAAAAACTGGGCAGTACAAAAACTGTACCGCCCACTGTTCTCATTCTGTTCTATTCATCTTCGCTGTCTTCATCATCAACGATTGCTGCTGCCGCACCTGCCACAGATGAAACAACCGCTATCACAACAACGATGACAACCAAAAGTAATAAAATTCCCATGAAAACTAAAAAACCGCCTTCTGTCATGTCTTCCTCCGTTCTGAAAGGATTGTGCAGATTCACTTCTCAACCATTTCTTTTTCCAAAATCTGCGTTTATTATAGCATACTTATAATAGGAAAGAAAGAGCTTATGTTTGATTATTTCAGGCAATTATTATGATGTTTTTTTAATATTGTAATCTTTTTCTGCTACACCAAAGAAGAACCGCCGTGATATGGGGAATCACGGCGGTTCTCAGGGAAGGTTTTTTCATTTGTAGCTATATTCTAATTTATCCTTTCACACTGCCGAGGGCAACACCCTGTACGATGTGTCTGGATAAGATCAGATAAATGATGATTACCGGGAAGATGGAAAATGCGATCATCACATAAACCTGACCCATATCAAACTTCAGCCAGTCTGCTGCACGAAGCTGTGCAATTAAGATTGGCAGTGTCTTTTTCTTGTCATTGTGTAAGATTAAAGCCGGTACAAAATAATTATTCCAGCTGCTTACGAATGTAAAGATTGCCTGTACTGCAATGGCAGGTTTCATCAATGGAAGTACAATCTGGTTAAATGTATGGAACTCACCGGAGCCATCAATTCTGGCAGCCTCGATCAGCGATACCGGCAATGTACTTTCCATATACTGCTTCATGTAAAAGAATGTTACCGGAGCAGCGATCGTTGGCACGATCAATGGAATGAATGTATCTTCCATATGTAATGTACCGACTAATTTTACAAATCCAAGTGCAGTTACCTGTGTAGGGATCATCATGACTGCTAAGATAAATGCATAGATATATTTTTTCAGTTTAAAATCATATGCATGAATGGCGTAAGCCGTCATGGTTGAAAAATAGGTACATAACGCTGCTGACAGTACTGATACGATCAGACTGTTTATCATACCCTGCCATACCGGAAGTGTTCCGTGTAACAGATTCGTCCAGTTTTCCAGCAGATGCGTGCTTGGCAGTGGTGTAAATCCGGCCTGCAGTTCACCGTTCGATCTGGTCGCATTGATGAACAGCACATAGAACCAGAACAGGCAGGCAAATGTAACAAGAATCAGGACTACATATGCAATAAATCTTCTTGCATGGATTCCAAGTCCTTTTTTCAGATTTTTATTTTCGTTCATAATAACACCTCACCTTTCTATTCTACTCATGCTTTTCTCTTATCGTTTCCAGTTACTTTAAAGACAATAAGACTTAAAATTGCGGTGATAATGAACAGGATTACGGATACTGCACCAGCCATTCCGTAGTTCTTGCTGTACAGATGTTTATTCAGGAACATGATCAAAGTCATGGTCGATCTCATTGGATCACCGGTACCATTGGTCAAAATCTGTGGTACATCGAATAACTGTAATCCACCGATCAGTGATGTGATCACAACATATACTAAAATCGGACGGAGCAGCGGTAATGTAATTTTGTAGAATACCTGTGTAGAAGTTGCTCCATCCACTTCTGCCGCTTCAAATAAGGAAGTATCGATACCCATCATACCTGCCATTAAAAGAATGGTCGTATTACCAAACCACATCAGGCAATTCATAAGGGCGATCAGTCCTCTCGCACTTCCTGTGTTTGCCAGAAACTTATATGGCTCTGAAATAATTCCGATCTGCATTAAAATCGAGTTGATCGGTCCACCATCCGAGAACAGTGTAAAAAACAACATGGAAAATGCGGATGCCATGATCAGGTTTGGCAGATAGATCACGGTCTTGAAAAATCTGCTTCCTTTTAATTTCAAACGCACATCAGAAAACCATGCACCTAACAGTAATGACAAAATAATCTGTGGCACAAAACACATGATCCATAAAATCATGGTATTCTTTGCGTAAATCCAGATATCGCCCTGTGTAAACAGCGTTTTGTAGTTCTCCAGTCCCACAAAGTTTGGTCCGATCTGTGTCAGACCCGATAAATAATTTTCAAAAAAGCTGTTATAAATGGTATTAAACAGTGGTATAAGCTGGAATACAACATACACCAGAATAAAAGGAATCAGAAAAATGTAACCCCATTTGTTATATCTGACTGCTTTACTGCTTTTCTTCTTCATAACGCCTTTGCCCCCTTCTTTTTATTTTTCACAGAGTTCACAGCATCCCTTCACGGACATCTTTTTGTGCAAATCTGCTGTCAGCTCTGCGCTTTACGCCGCTGACTGCTTTCTCTCCGTCCGGAGATAGGTATAAAGATAGCCGCACCCGCCGGTCTGGCAGGCGCGGCTTATTATTTTAGTATGTTAAGTCCGGATATTTCTCAACAACTGCTTTGTAGAATAAGTCAAGTGCATCATCAAGTGAAGCATTGCCTTCAAAGTAGTTCTTCATAGCGTTCTGGAACTCTTCGTTACATCCCTGATCGTATGCAGAAAGGTTGCTTAAATCAAGTTTTTCTACACTTGCACAGTACATAGACAATGGGTTCTGTCCGCCTAATACTTTACTCTGGTAGCTTGTATCTGCTGCCATTGCTTCCATAGCTGGTTTATTGTTAACGAAGTCATCATCTTTTACTACGATATCTTTCATGATTGTCTCGTCTGTTGTCATCTTTAAGATGATATCTTTTACAAGACTTGCGTTATCTGTACCTGTTGCTCCACAGATCCATGTACCGCCCCAATAGAATCCCTGAGGTCCTGGTGTAGCGCCCCATCCACCGTTGTAACCGATAGATCCTTCGGTATCGGCTGCCATAGAGAAGTTCACGAACCATGCTGGTCCAAAGTAGCAGAATACTTTTCCTTCTGGATAGAAACCTTTCTTCCAGTCATCGCCCCAGAGTTCATATGTCTCTGTCTCGCCTGCATCATAAAGCTCTTTTGAATCAGATACCCATTTCATAATGTTATCATCAATATTGATCTTGCCATCTTCTACCCATTTAGAAGTAACGTTGTTAGAGTATACACGGTAAGTATCATTGACAGAAGATGTCATCTTGTATCCGGCAGCTTTCATTGTCTCTGCTGTATCATTGAATGTATCCCAGTCTGAAACATATTTCTGAACTTCGTCAGGATCGTCTGTTCCAAGAACTTCTTTTGCTGCATCACGGTTATAGAATAATACGCCTGGGCAGCCCTGCCATGAAACACCTTTTAATACACCGTTAGAATCTGTAACGATATCTTTTGTATACTGATACTGGTTTGCAAGGTCTGCATCTGTAATTCCAAGATCTGCGATCGGCATTGTATAATCTGTATCGACATATTTCAGTGCGTAGTCAGCTTCTACTAAGAATAAGTCAATCTTGTCATCGGCTGCTGCTGATTCCTGTTTTAATAATGTTGCATCCAGATTGTTCTGATATGCGTTGTCATCACTTGGTGTGATGTTCCATTTTACGGTAACATCCCCAATCTTACCAGTTGTGGCATCCACTTCCTCATATCCAGGATAGTGATCTGTCAGACGGCTCTTAAACTCTTCATTCCAGCAATAAATGTTGAAAACTTTTCCCTCATCACCTGTTGTATCTGTCTCCGCTGCATCAGATCCAGATTCTGTTGCCGGTGCTGCTGCACCTGAGTTGCTGTTGTCTGTGGATGTTGTGTCTGATGATCCACCACATCCTGCTACCATAGTTGCTACCATGGATGCACATAATAATGTGCTAATGATTTTCTTTTTCATAGAAAACCCTCCTCCTTAATTTTTTTGGCTTCCGCCTTGTTTACATTGTTATTTTTGTTCCGGAATCTTTCCTACCGATTGTCCCGGTATGAGGATTCCTTCTATAACGACTCTCTCAATGAGAGTTGTTTTTGGTTTTTCAATGGAACCGATCAGCCGTTTTGCAGCCTCTCTGCCAATCTCTTCTGTGTCCTGCTTAATTGTGGTAAGCTTCGGATGCAAAAGCTGTGACATCCTTGTTCCGTCGTATCCTGCTACCGAAATGTCTTTTGGTATCCGAAGTCCCATCTCTATAATGACATTTCTTCCACCGATCAGTGCGGTGTCATCAGGATAAATGATACAGGTTGGCGGATTTTCCAGATTCAGAAGTTCCTTCGTCTGTTTTGCCGCTTCCTTTGTCTCCAGGTAACCTGCTGTACGGATGTACTCATCCGGGACTTCCAGCTTCAGTTCATCCATTGTCCGGTAAAAACTTGTCAACCGGTCTTTGGTAACTGCCGAACCATTCTGCTGTCCGTGGATGTAAGCGATCCTCCTGTGTCCCTGAGAATAAATATATCTGACCAGATCTTCCATGCCCTGAATGTTGTTCGAGCTGACCGCCGTGCAGTTGTGATGCAGGTAGTCAATGGTGACAACCGGTACTTCGCTATTCATCAGTTCCATGACACCAGGGTCGTTAAAATCCGCACACACAATTGCAACTCCTTCAAAATTCCGGTATTTGCAATGTTCCAGATAAGACATCTTCCGGTTTTCAAAACAGGTATTGATAAATGTAATGTCATAACCCTGCTTCTCCGCCTGAACTTTCAGACCATTTAATACTCCTGAAAAATATTCATGCTGTAAACCTCTTCCTGCTTCCTCTTCAAATAGAACTCCGAGGTTGTATGAATGGTTGGTCTTAAGTGATCTTGCTGCTGCATTCGGGAAATATCCTAATTGCTCTGCTACCGTCCGGATACGACTCTTTGTCTCTTCACTGATATCTTTTTGATCATTTAATGCCTTACTGACGGTGGCAGTTGATACTCCACACTTTTCGGCAATTGTTTTTAAAGATACCATTGAATCCTCCAGGTACTTCTTCCAGACTTTATTATGTATGACCTGTTGTCTAGTTACTTAAGTCTTTCGAAGTTTTTACTTAATCGTTTTCGCACCTTTAATATAGCTCTTATACAGGTGGATTGCAATAGTTTTTTGACATTTCGGCTAATTTTACATTTTTTTCTCTAAATTTTTGTGCATTTTTTATGATTACTTCTGTTTTTTAACCGTTTGCGCAGCAAAGTCTTATACGTTTTCGTATTTTAAACTTAATCATCCAGCTTAACCCTCTTTTGTTGCTTTCTTCCATATTAGGTTGTGATTTTTGTTAAAAGTGCTATTTTTGCTTATTTCAAAGGATTTTTTGTTGATTTTTATAATTCTGCAAGATATAATTTTAGATAAGGAATATTTACTTAATCGTTTTCGTTAAGTAATATATAAAACAAGGAGGCCAAATCCCGCACAGCTTGCTGGGCGTTGCTCCTGTAAGGACGCATGCTATGCACGCATAGCAGACATTTTGCTTCGCAAAACAAGGAGGATTTATATGAAATTCGGATATTTCGATGATAATGCAAAAGAGTATGTCATCACTTCCCCAAAAACACCACTGCCTTGGATTAATTACCTAGGCTGTGAAGATTTCTTTTCATTAGTTTCAAACACATGCGGCGGCTACAGCTTTTATAAAGATGCAAAGCTGTTACGTCTTACCAGATACCGTTACAACAATGTTCCCGGAGACAGCAACGGACATTACTACTATATTAAAGAAGGAAATACCATCTGGAATCCGGGCTGGATGCCAACCAAGACTGATCTGGATTCCTATGAATGTCATCACGGTATCGGTTATTCCATTTTTAAAGGAAGCAAAAATGATCTTGCCGCAGAGCTGACAGACTTCGTTCCAATTGGAAGCACCTGCGAGATCAATAAGCTGACCATGACCAACCACAGTAAAGAAGAAAAACATTTTTCCATTTTTTCCTATGTAGAGTTCTGTCTCTGGAATGCAATGGACGATATGACAAACTTCCAGCGTAACTACTCCACCGGAGAGGTTGAGATCCATGGTTCCGCCATCTATCATAAAACCGAGTACCGGGAAAGAAGAAACCATTACGCTGTTTACGCCGTCAATGCTCCGATTGCCGGATTTGATACAAGTCGTGATGCATTTCTTGGTGCATATGGTGAAAATTCGGCTCCTGAAGTTGTCGTATCCGGCTCCTGCAAAAATTCTGTTGCAAGCGGCTGGGCTCCGGTCGGCAGCCATCAGTTAGATGTAACGCTCGCTCCGGGCGAATCCAAAACGTATGTATTTGTTCTTGGCTATGTAGAAAATCCAGTCGAAGAAAAATGGATTGGCAGACCGGAAGACGGCATCATCAACCGTGCTCCTGCAGAAAACTTGTTAGAAAAATTCAACACAACAGAAAAAGTCGATCAGGCTCTCGCTGACCTGAAAGCTTACTGGGAAAAACTGCTCAGTCATTTCACTGTTTCTTCCAAAGAAGAAAAGCTTGACCGCATGGTAAATATCTGGCACCAGTATCAGTGCATGGTTACTTTTAACATGAGCCGTTCCGCTTCTTATTATGAATCCGGTATCGGTCGTGGTATGGGATTCCGTGATTCCTGCCAGGACCTTTTGGGCTTTGTCCATCTGATACCAGACCGCGCACGTCAGAGAATTTTAGATATCGCGTCCACCCAGTTTGAGGACGGAAGTGCTTATCACCAGTACCAGCCACTGACCAAAAAAGGAAACTCCGATATCGGAAGCGGATTCAATGATGATCCGTTGTGGCTCATTGCCGGAACTGCTGCTTACATCAAAGAAACCGGTGACTACTCGATTCTGGATGAACGCACACCTTATGACAATGACGATTCCAAGGCAACTGATTTAATGGAACATTTGAGACGCTCCTTCCATTATACAATGGAACATCGCGGTCCACACAAGCTGCCACTGATCGGACGTGCTGACTGGAACGACTGTCTGAACTTAAACTGCTTCTCCACAGAACCAGGCGAATCTTTCCAGACGTTTGGTCCTTCAGAAGGTCCGAATGCAGAATCTGTATTCATTGCCGGAATGTTTGTACGTTATGGAAAAGATTATGTTCAGATCTGTAAACACCGTGGCATGGAAGAGGAAGCTGCAATTGCTGAAGCTGCAATTGCCGATATGGAAAAAACAGTTTTGGATGCAGGCTGGGACGGCGAATGGTTCCTGCGTGCTTACGATCATTATAAAAATAAAATCGGTTCCAAAGAATGTGAAGACGGAAAAATCTTCATCGAGCCACAGGGCTTCTGTGTTATGGCAGGAATCGGCTTAAAAGAAGGTAACTGCTTAAAAGCAATGGAATCCGTTGAAAAATATCTGGATACCAAATACGGTATTGTATTATTACAGCCACCTTACCACAGATATCATGTAGAACTTGGCGAGATTTCTTCTTATCCACCAGGATACAAAGAGAATGCCGGTATTTTCTGTCACAACAACCCATGGATCTCCATTGCAGAAACGGTTGTTGGACGTGGAAACCGTGCATGGCAGGTTTACACAAGAACCTGTCCGGCGTACATCGAAGATATCAGTGAGATTCATCGCACCGAACCTTATGTATATTCACAGATGATTGCCGGAAAAGATGCACCAAACTTTGGTGAAGCAAAGAATAGCTGGCTGACCGGTACTGCTGCATGGACTTTCTTAAATGTTTCGCAGTTTATCCTCGGTATCCGTCCAGACTATGATGGTCTGATCGTTGATCCATGTATTCCTTCCTTCATGGACGGCTTTACCGCCAAACGTGATTTCCGTGGTACTACCTACTATATTGATGTAGAAAATCCGGATCACGTAGAAAAAGGTGTTGCTTCTGTTACCGTAGACGGTAATGCGATTGAGGGAAATCTTATTCCTGTTGACGCTGGCAAAAAAGAAGTGCATGTTAAGGTTGTTATGGGCTAACCGGAGGTTATTTAGGTAATGTAGGCAGATTTTGTAGCTGCTTTATAGGTTATGAAAGGCAGCTATAAGATTCCATACACAAGTCAATATTATAAAGAAAAATCGTACAGACGAAATATGATGTTCCTGTTCGCAAAGCTCACAAAGGAAATCATATTTGTCTGTACGATTTTTCTTTTATTTACACTATGAATGACTTGTGCATGGACGCTGATATCTGCCCTTCTTTACGTTATGAATACAGCCACAAAATCTGCCAAATTACGTTGTTTGCTCCGGTTTTCAATATCTTTATCTTTGCAAAACAAATTCAACCTTAACAAACCTTATTCCTGCTTGTAACATAGACATGTCCAATCCCAAATATTACGGCAAATATGATCAAAAAATAATGTAACATTGTTATACCACTTAGTAAGAAGATGCAAGTCGGTATAACAGCCAATGCCATTTGTTCAAAGTAAGTCTGTTTATTAAAATAAAGCATCCATATAATCCAATATGAGAGCATTAGCACTGCATTTCCAACAAGATAAATGATAAATGCATTTATGGAAGGAAAACCAGATTCGACTATGCCAATATTGAATATCATAAGAAACATGCATGCATAACGTCCTATCTGTTCCAGAATATTCATAAATTTATTGGTACATTTATTTTTCTGATCCTTCACCCTGACTGCATATATAATATTCGGAATTAAAAGAAGAATCACTAAAACCAACCCAAACGTACTTAGCCAGTTCATTCCAATCTTTCCTGCTACAAAAACAGATGTTGGACCGTCTGCTCCACCAATTATAGATATATTATCTGACATTATTGTATCTCCCATAAAATAAATCAAAATTTAACAACTGACAAAAAATGTTTTTAGCTATATTATCTGGCTAGTTTCAAACCGATTTTATTATACCGGCAATATTGCTTTTTCAAGAAGTCCCTTATAAATCTTCTCAACATCATAATCCGGCGTATACTGGTCAATCATCTCGTAGATCTGTCTCATCAAATTTATCGGTTCTTCCAACATATCTGCTGTTTCTTCTGCACTACAGCCTTTTTTATACTTCTTGATGATAAGCTCAATTTTGGCCTCCATTTTTCCAGCATTTTTTCCCTTTTGTTCTGATTCACGCAAATCATCTGCAAATAATTCCCGTAATGCTTGACACATTCGTCTCTCCTCCTTTAATTCTTTCCAGTTGGCACGCATAATGGTATCTGCTAGTGCCTGGTATAATTTTGATTCTTTCTTTTTTCCATACTGTTCGATAAAATTCCGGATTTCGCCACCTGATTTTAAATCATTGCGCAGATTGTTTAGCCAATAGTTATTTTCTTTTGATAGTTTTGGAATGATGATTAGCTGTATTGGAATCGAATCTCCAAGCAGATAATAAATACCGCTCTCCACATTGTCAATCGTCAAGTTTTTTCCCTGCTTCAGCCTTTGCAGCATTTTCACCGGATAATGGTAACATGCAAAAGTAATGGTCAGTTCCGTTGCTGGTATCTGATCTACACCACCTGTTTCGGATTTATAGAGACAGGCATATCCGTATGTTTTGTAAAAATCATCAATATTCAGTTTGTCATCCGGTGATTTGTACTCAATAATATTATACTGCCGAAAGATTCTTCCGATATTCTTTTTGATTTTTACATCCTTCTTATTCTTTACCAACACATCAATCTGCATTGGCTTCTTCGACAGCAGATGTTCCGGCTCAAATTCCAGATACTCTGCTTCATCTTCCAGCTCAATCTGCAATGCTGCGTCAAATGCTGGATGCCATTGGATTTTGTCATCGTTTGTATTCAATCATTTTCCCCCTTTATGATAGTTGAATTTGTCGCGCTTTTCAATGCATGAGATGATATTTATATCAAAAAATTGCCGTAGAAAAAAAGTTTTTCTGAATAAAAATAGAAATCTTCTGCATCGAAAATGTTCATCAAAATGGAATCTCGTGCCGAAACGGCTGTGAAACTTGAGATATCTTTCCTCACCAGAAACCTAGTTTTGGATTTGCAGACAGGAACTTAAAGAAATAACACGGTTACTATTTCAATTACTGTGCTTTGTTTTGTCTGCGACCTTGATGTAATCAGAGTATAAACCACTCTATGCAAAATGTCAATTCCAAAATGGCAGTTTTATCTCATAATGCGAATAACCGGAGTTTAATGGACGTAGTGTCGCAGATTTTGTGGTGCTCTACGGTAAGTTAAACTCCGGTTATACATTCTTTCTAAAAGTTTTATAAAATATCAGCAGTTTGCATATACATTTTATTTTATAAATGCTATTCTTAATCCATCGCAGATGTAATGCAGTCATTCTATGACGGCATCTTTTATCTTATCTGTGTTTATACATTCGAAAAAATCTGGCATATCGCCTCATTTTTCAACCATCACAACCACATATCTACGAAGGAGGACATATGACCTTACACACAAATCTATCTTTTGAAACTGCAACCGGCAGTATTGACTATCCATTTACAAATGACTATATGTTTCGTGCTATTTTACAGAAGGACAAGCAGGTGCTGAAAGCATTGATTGCAGCCTTGTTACACCTTGAAAAAGAAAATATTCACGATGTAGTCATCACAAACCCAATTGAGCTTGGTGCTGCGATTTCAGACAAAGACTTTATTCTTGATATCCGCATCAATCTAAATAACGAACAGCTTATCGACCTTGAAATGCAGATGTCCAATGAATACAACTGGCCGGAACGTTCCATCAGCTACGCAGCAAGGAGCTTTGACCAGCTCAATTCCGGGGAAGAGTACAAAGAAGTGCTTCCGGTTCACAGTATTGGATTTTTAAACTTTACATTGTTTGAAGATCAGCCCGAATTTTTCGCTGCTTATGAACTTCGAAATAAAAAAACAGGGCATCTTTATAGTAGTAAATTTTCTATCCATGTGTTAGACTTAACTCGGATAGAACTTGCCACAGCTGAAGATCAAAACTATGAAATTGACCGCTGGGCGAAACTTTTTAAGGCTAAGACATGGGAGGAACTCAGAATGATTGCAAAGAACAACCCAGATTTATTGCAGGCTTCCAATGATCTTTACACTGTCAATGCTGATGAAATCATCCGCCAGCAGGCGAGAGCACGTGCAGATGCAGAGTTTTGGGAGCGTAATAAAAATGCTAAAATTAAACGGCTGGAAGATACGATTGCCGAAAATCAGAATATTATAGCCGAAAAAGATACAATTATCTCCCAAAAAGACGCAGAATTACTCCACCTCAAGGAAGAAATTGCAAAACTTAAACAACAATAATATTTCTTTCGCTGGCTTTAGTTTAAGCAACCGGAGTTTAACGTATGAACTGCCGCTTGTGAGTGGTTTTACGGATTTTCGTAGGTTATGTTGTATTGCATGCCAACAAAGTATTTACAAACATAAAAAATAGAACTGTTTGTTTTCAGGAACGCTTCCGCTTGTTGTCGCTGGTAGCGGTACTAAGAAAGCAGGCATCGTGATTTCAAAATCCAATTGACATTGTCTTTTGAAATCGCAATGCCTGCTTTCTAAGGACCGGCCGCTCCCAAAATCCTGAAAACAAATCAGTTCTATTATTTATTTGTCCAAGGCTGTGCAGCATGCAATATCCCAGTTGTGAAAATCCGTCAATCCATGTTGCAGGCGACAGAACCCAAAGCTGAAACTCTGGGAGATGTGCCCTTTTATGATTGGCGAATCACAAGACATCGAGAATGACTGCATTTAGTCGTTTCCTCCTTTATAGGTACTCATCCCATATCGTAAATGAAAGAAAAATAAAACTGATTTGTTTTTTATTGTCGACTGTATTTTACTGCCTTCACGACTGTCTCAATGCCATTAATTGTTAATGCCAAAATGATGATTGAGAGAAATACCTTATTAAAATGTATAAAAACATGTGAAATAACTTCTGCATCTGTTCCAAATAACTGCTCAATACCATCAAAAAAACCACTATTCATGATCCTATCATTTAACAGCCAAATGCTTGTTAATGCTCCATCAATCATATTGGTGATAATGGTAACAAGCAGCACCCTTTTGGTATAGCTGCCATCAATAAGTCTCACACTGTCCCTTGTAACACCCAAAATTCCAAATGCAAGAATAAAATACCATGTTTGTCTGATATATTCTAAGTTAAAAAGTGGTTCATACACATCTGTCCCATTTTTTACAAATGCAATGCATAAAATCTGTGGACATACAAGAAATACAAGAGTGAAGATAACCGAAAAAACAATTCCTGCAATCGCATCTGCTTTTGAAATTCTATTAGACTTTTGTGGAACAGGAGGCAAATTATCTATTCCATTATTTAACCCATCCACCTTAATTCCTTTTTTATAAAAGAATGCAAATAATAATGTCACAAATGCAAATCCTGTCAAAATACCACCAAAAATCCCACCGATGGTTCTATAGATAGCTATATACCAGATTGTGTGCGATGTTAATGCTGCCATGATTTGGGCAAGTAACATTCCTCCGCTGATGCATGCTGTCACAATTTTCAATACATACACATATAAACTGTAATACGGCTGTCCAATCAAACAATCCTGTGTTTCACCATTGTATTTCGAAGCTAGCTCATCCGGGGTTCCCAGTTCCGTTAGAACAACTTTGATATCATGCTCGGTTGGAGTAACATCCTCACATCGTTCCTCCAACATATCTTGTATGATCGTCTCTAATTCCGCCGCCACGTCTTTTCTCATGGCAGATTTCATATGTTTCGTAACTGCATAAATGTATCTGTCGATCAAATCATTTTTTACCATCTATTCTTCCTCCATTAAAACATTGATTGACTGTGAAAATTTTTTCCAGTGTTCTTTAATTTTTTTATAAACCAGCTTCCCATCTTCTGTGATGATATAATACTTTCTTGGCTTCGTTGCCTCAGTTTCCCATTCACTTTTTAGCAGACCCTGACTCTCGAGTCTTCTCAGCAGAGGATATAACGTATTACCTTCTATCGGAATACCTTTTCCTTCTAATTCCTTTACCAATGAATATCCATACATTGGTTTATTTAGTTGTGCTAACACTACCATGATGAGTGTGCCTCGTCTGAATTCTAAAATTAATCCTGAAACAATTTCATCACAATTCATCCAATCTCCTCCCTTCAGTATCCTTTATTAAGTTTACCGTGTTTATTGCACTATATTGTGTACCGCACACTATTCACTTAACAAAGTATACTGTATCTCACACATTATGTCAATAAGTTTATCCGCTGCAGGCGGTTAACTTAGAATTGCTGCCTTCAGGTGGTGTTACGGATTTCTTAACCTTATGTCGTATTGCATGCTACACAGCCTTGGACAAATAAAAAATAGAACTGATTTGTTTTCAGGATTTTGCCAGCGCCAACAAGCGAAAGCTCTCCTGAAAACAAACAGTTCTATTTTTTATGTTTATAAATACTTTGTTGGCATGCAATACAACATAACCTTAGGAAATCCGTAACACCACTCACAGGCGGCAGTTCATAAGTCAATCTCCGGGTTAGTTTGCAATTACAACTCCATTTTCGCAGTCAACTTCCACATAAGCGCTTGTCTTTAACACATCCAATGCATTTTTTGCTGCGATAAGCACTGGAATATCAAGGCTTAAGCCTGCGATTGCTGCATGACAGTTTGTATCCTCTGCTTCTACGATCAGCGCAGATGCCTGACGCATCTGTGACATCATTTCATTGTTGGTGTCTGCTGCAACGATAATGTCACCATCTTTGAAGCTTTTTAAATCTTCTGCGCTGTGGCATACACAAAGATTTCCGGAAATTTTCTTTCCATTCAGTCCTTTTCCAGTTACAAGGATGTGTCCTGCCACCTGAACTTTGATAAGGTTTGTTGTGCCGGATACGCCAAGTGGTACTCCACCTGTCAGAACAACTAACTCTCCTTTGGAAACAAATCCAGCCTGTTCAGCCACGTCTACTGCTTTTTCAAATAACTGGCTTGCATCCTGTTCCTCTGTGATGAGGATTGGTTCTACGCCCCATTCAAGATTTAACTGACGACAGACTTTTTCTGTCAGACACTCGCCGATGATTGTGCAGTTCGGGCGATATTTGGAAATCATTCTTGCAGTACGTCCGGATTTTGTCACGGTCACGATTGCTGCTGCACTTAAATCGCCTGCCATAGTGCAGGTAGCGTGTGAGATTGCATTTGTGACATCCGGGTTGCACATTGCTTTACGCTGTCTGAATCTCTGTAAATAATTGATATCCTGCTCGGTACGGGTTGCAATACGAACCATTGTCTTCACTGCCTCGATCGGGTACATACCTGCAGCCGTCTCTCCGGATAACATGATTGCACTTGTTCCGTCATAAATTGCATTGGCAACGTCTGTGGACTCTGCTCTTGTTGGTCTTGGATGTTTCATCATGGAATCTAACATCTGTGTTGCAGTGATAACGATTTTTCCTGCCTCACAAACTTTTTTGATAATCATTTTCTGCATTACAGGAACATCCTCTAACGGGATTTCCACACCCATGTCACCACGGGCTACCATGATACCGTCGGACACACGGATGATCTCATCAATATTGCGGACACCCTGCATATTCTCAATTTTGGAAATGATCTTAATATCCTCACCGCCTTTTTCTGCAAGGATTTTGCGGATTTCCATAACATCCTCTGCGGTACGGACAAAGGAAGCTGCAATAAAATCATAATCATTTTCTACCGCAAAACAGATATCTCCGTAATCTTTTTCACTGATAAATGGCATCGTGAGGTCAACGTTTGGAACGTTCACACCTTTTTTATTGGAAATTACACCGTCATTTAACACTTTACAGACAATATCTCTTGCGTTGATCTTGGTATTCACTGGTTTTGCAACCGGCTTGATCTCAACTACTTCCAGACCTACCAGACCGTCATCGATCAGAATGTGATCTCCCGGTTTCACATCATCTGCAAGGTTTTTGTAAGTGATAGACACACGCTCATCGGTTCCAAGAATATCATCTGTAGTCAATATAAAAGTCTGACCTGTCTTTAACTCTGTTTTTCCTTTTTCAAATTCTACGAGACGGATTTCCGGTCCCTTTGTATCAAGTAAAGCTGCAACATATTTTCCCAATTCTTTGCGCAGTTTGCGAAGCATTTTTAATCTTCCCATCTGCTCGTCATGCGGTCCATGCGAAAAATTGAAACGTGCAACGTTCATTCCTTCTTCGATCAACGATCTCATCACCGCTTCATTGTCGGTGGATGGTCCTAACGTACAGATAATTTTTGTTCTTCTTGTCATAAATTCTTCCTTTCTTTTTATGGTTTCATTCTTTAAGTGTTCCTGCTTCCTGCTGATTTTTATTCATTCGAAGTGCGTATGCCTCTCCTGATTTCTGTTATAGTTTTAACAATCTCCTTAAACCAGCACGGAGCCGGCGAACCAGTCTCTGCAAAACTTAAAACTTATACACTTTTCACAATAATACAGTCTCTTCTTTCCGTTTTTATTCGTATTCTTGTGAAAAATGTATAATAAATTTTAAGTTTCTTCTTTGGTACGGCGACTCCATCTACGGAGAGATTATACGAAATAAACATAAAAAAAGCAAGCTTTCTTTTGTAAAAAAAACCTGCTCTTTTTGTAAACATTATGTTAAAAATATTATTTCGTGATCATGGTTCCCATACCGCCATGAATATTAGAACCATCTTTGTTCAATTTTGTGATCAGAACGGATCTGATCGCAGAATCACCGATGAAATCAATGGCAGCTTCAATCTTAGGAAGCATATCGCCCTCTCCAAACTGTCCTTGTTCCATGTATTTTCTTGCCTCTGCAACCGTCATGGTTGATAAAGGTTTCTCGTCTGGTTTTCCATAATTCAGGCATACATTGTCGACACTTGTTAAAATGACAAGCATATCTGCGTCTAAAAGTTCTGCCAGTTTTCCTGCTGCAAGGTCTTTTTCAATGACTGCGCTGGCACCCTTTAAGTTGTTGTCCTGCATTAATACAGGAATACCACCGCCTCCGCAGGCAACTACGATCTGATCTGCATCGGATAATGCTTTGATCGCATCAATTTCAACAATATCCATTGGCTTTGGAGCAGCAACAATTCGTCTGTATCCGTCTTCCACTTTTACAACGTGGTTTCCTTTTTTCTCCTCTGCCTCTGCTTCTTCCTCTGTCAGTACACGACCGATCACCTTGCTTGGTTTGTAAAATGCCTCATCATATGGATCTACTACAACCTGTGTAAGGATCGTAGAAACGGTCTTGTAGATTCCCTTGTTCAATAATTCCGCGCGGATCGCATTCTGTAAATCGTAACCAATGTATCCCTGACTCATAGCAGAACATACGGACATTGGTGTTGCGGTATATTCCGGATATAATTTACAAAATTCATTCATAGCAGTATGGATCATACCGATCTGTGGGCCGTTACTGTGTGTGATCACAACCTGATAATCTTCACGGATAAAATCTGCCACTGCCTTTGCAGTTCTCTTTGTAGCCTCTTTCTGTTCAGGAAGTGTTGTTCCCAATGCTTCATGTCCAAGAGCAATCACAATTTTCTTCTTTTTCATCTCTACCATCCTCCGATGCCTTTTCTATTTGCAGAGCACTCGGAAAGTATCTCCGGGTGCTGCTATCTCTCATAGTTAGTGTATCCTATTCAAAAACGCTCCAGCAAAAGTCGGAAAAACCTGCGGTTTTTCTGACTCGCGGGCGCATTCACATGAAACACATCCGTCTACCGCATGCAAGCATGCGTGTCCGTATTGTTTCATGCTCACTTTTGCCTTCGCGTATATTTTACCATGAACGTTTTCCCTGCGCAATGTCAATTTTCATCAGGATTCCGCCTGCTCTTTTGCAATATCATCCGGCGCATTTTCCTCTGGAAGACAACATTGCTCGATCACCTCCCACAGTTCATCCCTTCCCTGCTTTGTCTCAGATGAAAATGGGATAATAACTGTGCCCGGTTTTACCTTAAGTCCTTCACGGATTGCCTTGACATTTTTCTGGATCTGGCTGCGCTTGATCTTATCCAGCTTCGTAGCAATGATAATCGGTGCAAATCCCTGATAAACCATCCAGTCGTACATCATTTTATCATTGGCAGACGGATCATGACGGATATCGATCAGTAAAAAGACCGCCTGCAGTTTTTTGGAAGTATGGAGATAGTTTTCAATCATTTTTCCCCATTTTTCCTTCTCGCTGGCTGAAGTCTTCGCATATCCATACCCCGGAAGATCCACCAGATACATGGCATCATTGACATTATAAAAATTGATTGTCTGCGTTTTTCCCGGCTGTGCGGAAGTTCTTGCAAGCGATTTGCGGTTCAACAACGCATTGATCATGGATGATTTTCCTACATTTGACTTTCCTGCAAATGCAACTTCGTTAAACAGATTGTCCGGTATTTTACTTGTAATACCGCAGACAGTCTCCAGATTTACACTTCTAATTACCATTATTTTTTCCCCTATATATTGCAGTGTGCAGACCGCACACCGCATCCTACCTATATTTAACCTATTTCTGTTCCTTTACAAACGCCACATCCAGCACGTCTTTCATCTGCTCCACGAACACGATTTCCAGACCTTTTTTGATCTCCGGTGAAATCTCGTCAATGTCCTTCTCATTCTTCTTCGGCACACAGATTGTCTTAATTCCGGCATTTTTTGCAGCCAGTGTCTTCTCTTTCAGTCCACCGATTGGGAGCACACGGCCGCGGAGTGTAATCTCGCCTGTCATTGCAACATCTGCACGCACCGGTGTCTTTGTGATTGCAGACAGCATGGCAGTTGCCATTGTGATTCCGGCAGAAGGTCCGTCTTTTGGCACTGCTCCTTCCGGAATGTGGATATGTATATCATTTTCCTGAAAAAATTTCTTCGGAATATGGTATTCCTCACTGACAGAGCGGATATAACTGATTCCTGCCTGTGCAGATTCCTTCATTACATCCCCTAACTGTCCGGTTAACTGGAACTCACCTTTTCCCGGCATAATGTTGACTTCGATTTCCAACGTATCGCCGCCAACGCTTGTCCACGCAAGTCCACGTACAATCCCGACTTCGTCCGTATCGTTTTTCTTATCAAAACTGTATTTTTCTTTGCCGAGGAACTTCTCAAGATTCTGCTCTGTGACTTTGATCTTCTCTTTGTCACCTTCATAGAGCGGTCTTGCTGCTTTCCTGCAGATCTCGCCAAGCTTACGCTCTAAATTACGCACTCCGGCTTCTCTTGTATAACCGCTGATGATCTTCGCCATGGCTTTGTCCGTGATTGCAAGCTGCTCCGGTCTGATTCCATTGCGCTCCATTTGTTTTGCAAGCAGATGTTCCTTCGCGATATGAAGCTTCTCGTTCTCGGTGTAGCTTGTCACTTCGATCAGTTCCATACGGTCTAATAATGGTCTTGGAATATCCTGCACTGAGTTTGCCGTGGCAATGAATAATACTTCTGAAAGATCGATTGGGATTTCCACATAATGATCCCGGAATTTCTTATTCTGCTCTGCATCAAGTACCTCTAACAGTGCTGACGCTGTGTCACCCTTGTAATCACTGCTCATCTTGTCGATCTCATCTAAAAGCATGAGCGGATTTTTTACACCGGCACTGCGCAGCCCGTTCACGATACGTCCCGGCATTGCTCCGACATAGGTTCTTCTATGTCCGCGGATTTCTGCCTCATCCCGGACTCCACCGAGACTGATCCGCACATATTTTTTATCTAACGCTTTTGCAACGGATCGGGCAATACTCGTTTTACCGGTTCCCGGTGGTCCCACCAGACAGATGATCGGGCTTTCGCCCTTGCTCGTGAGATTGCGCACTGCAAGGAACTCTAACATACGCTCTTTTACTTTTTCCAGACCATAGTGATCCGCATTTAAAATCTGCTCCGCATTTTTCAGATCCTTGTTGTCTTTCGATGTCTTATTCCACGGAAGCTCCAAAAGTGTCTCAATATATCCTCTCGCCACTGCACTTTCCGAAGAACTGGAACTGATATTCTTGAAACGGTCGATCTCTTTTTTGATCTTCTCTTTTACCTCTTTGTCCGCTTTCAGTTTTCCTAACGCGGCTGTAAACTGGTCTGCATCTGACTCTGTATTATCTTCCCCAAGCTCCTCACGGATGACTTTCATCTGTTCCCGCAGGAGATATTCCTTCTGGTTCTTATCCACATGAGCCTTGACTTTCGCCTGAAAATCATTTTTGATCGCAGTGATCTCAATCTCCTTTAACAAAAGTGCCATGAGAACTTCATAGCGCTCTGTCAGGGAAACAGCATCTAAGATCTTCTGTTTTTCTGCAAAATGTACCGGAAGACTGTTGGCAAGCTGATTCATCAGTTTCTCTAAATCGGTGATCTCACCTAACTGACGCTGCAGTTCTTTCCCCATTTTCGGATTGACCACCGCGTACTTTCCAAACGTCTCCTGAATACTGCGAAGCATTGCCTCTTTCGCTTCTTCTGGCAGTCCGTCATCCACTTCCTCGTCAAATCGTATGATCTCCGCAAGCAGATAGTCCGGATTTTCAAGAAAAGCGGACAATTCTGCCCGCTCTTTTCCTTCTACCAAAATGCGTACAATATTATTTTGTAACTTAATTACCTGCTTTACCTCGGCAATGATACCTATTTTATATAAGTCTTCGATTGCAGGATCTTCCTGCTCCACATCTTTCTGTGTCACAAGAAAAATCTTCTGTTCGTCCATCATGGCTTCTTCTACTGCCTTGATCGATTTTGTACGGCTTACATCAAAATGGGCTACCATTCCCGGCAGAATTACCATTCCGCGAAGGGCAACTGCTGGCATTTTCATAATCATTGTATCCATTTTTTAATTCCTTTATCTGTAACAGCCTAAAAATGCTGTCATCTTTTCCTTAAGAAGCCTGTTCTAACTTCTCAACAAGTGCTTTTTCTTCTTTCTCTTCGATCGCAAGGTTCTTTTCTACATCCTCTTTGGTAATCTCGCATCTGGTAATGCTCTCATCCGACGGAATGTGATACATCAGATCTAAGGTGACTGCTTCCATGATCGCACGTAAACCACGGGCTCCTGTCTTTCGCTCAAGTGCTTTGTCTACGATTGCCTCCAATGCATCCTGATCAAATTCCAGTCCGACGCCGTCTAATTCGAACAATTTCTTGTACTGTTTTACCAGTGCATTCTTCGGTTCACATAAAATACGGATCAACGCATCTTTGTCTAACATATCCAATGTAACAGTCACCGGAACACGACCGATAAATTCAGGAATCAGTCCGAATTTTACAAAATCCTGTGGAAGCACATGTTTTAACACTTCTCCCACATTGTACTCATCCCTTGCATGCACCTCGGCATTAAATCCGATAGATTTCTGGTCAAGACGTGTCTCAATGATCTTCTCTAATCCGTCAAAAGCACCACCGCAGATGAATAAAATGTTGGTGGTATCGATTGGGATCAGTTCCTGCTGCGGATGTTTTCTTCCGCCCTGTGGTGGAACCGAAGCAACCGTTCCCTCTAAAATCTTAAGTAACGCCTGCTGTACGCCCTCGCCGGAAACATCTCTGGTGATGGAAACGTTTTCCGATTTCTTGGAAATCTTGTCGATCTCATCGATGTAAATGATACCATGCTGTGCACGCTCGATATCATAATCTGCTGCCTGGATCAGTTTTAAAAGGATATTCTCAACATCCTCGCCCACATAACCGGCCTCAGTCAGCGTTGTTGCATCTGCAATGGCAAACGGAACATTCAGCACCCTCGCTAATGTCTGCGCCAGAAGGGTTTTACCGGAACCGGTTGGTCCGAGCATAAGAATGTTACTCTTCTGCAGTTCCACATCGGAATCTGCTCCTGCCATAATTCTCTTATAATGATTATAAACTGCGACGGATAATACTTTTTTCGCCTTGTCCTGCCCGATGACGTACTCGTCTAAAAACGCTTTCATCTCTTCCGGCTTGATCAGGTTGATCTGCTCAGCAGATTCTACCTGAGTTCCGTCAAATTCGTCGTTCTCTAACTCCTCGTCAATAATCTCGGCGCAAACATCCACACACTCGTCACAAATATAGGCACCGTTTGGTCCTGCGATCAGTTTGCGAACCTGATCCTGCGTCTTACCGCAAAATGAGCAGCGCAGTCTCTCGTCATTTCTTCCTGCCATTTTTCATTCTCCAATGTTCATATTTCTTCCTGCTTTTCCAAAAAGCAGCCTCTCATTGCCCCTGAATTTCTATTAGCGGCTTGTGATCACATTGTCGATCAATCCGTATTCCATTGCTTCCTGAGCGGACATATAATGATCTCTCTCTGTGTCTGCTGCGATCACATCATATGGTTTTCCTGTGTTTGCAGCTAAAATCTCGTTTAACTTCTTCTTTGTTTTCAAAATATTCTCAGCAGCGATCTGGATCTCTGTTGCCTGACCTTTTGCTCCGCCGGACGGCTGGTGGATCATGATCTCTGCATTTGGAAGTGCAAGTCTCTTGCCTTTTGCTCCACCTGCAAGTAAAAATGCTCCCATGCTGGCTGCCATACCGATACAGATTGTTGATACATCACATTTGATGTACTGCATTGTATCATAAATAGCAAGACCTGCTGTTACCATTCCACCTGGGGAATTGATGTATAAATGAATATCTTTTCCAGGATCCTCGGACTCTAAGAAAAGTAACTGTGCAACAACAAGGCTTGCTGTTGTCTCATTCACTTCTTCTCCAAGGAAAATAATTCTATCTTTTAATAATCTGGAGTAAATATCGTAATTACGCTCTCCTCTGCTTGTCTGTTCAATGACGTAAGGTACTAAACTCATATCTCTTACCTGCCCTTTCTTTTCATAAATATGGTTTGAATCGCACTATCATGGGATCCGCACTTCTTTCACTATTGCAATATATCGGTCATACACTGCACTGGTAAATATTATCCCACAAATGAGGGTACGTTGGAATAGGAAAAAAACATGTTTTATGAAAAATTAATATCTTGTTCGAATTTTCAAAAAATATTGAACTTTTTTCTCATCAGATGCAATCTGTCATAAATCTCAAACAGACCGGCTCATAAGAGCCAGTCTGTCGTATTTGCTGTGCATTGTTCAGAAATTATTCTTCTGTAGCTTCCTCAGCTTCTTTTTCTTTCTTTGTCTTAGCTTTTGCTCTTTCTTTTACGTTCTCCATAATTAAGTCAACTGCTTTTGTCACAGATAAATCTCTCTTAATGGATTCTTTCTCAGCTTCTCCTAAGTACTCTTTTAACTTGTCAGCTTCCATTCCGTACTGAGCTGCCATCTTCTCAACTTCTGCATTGATCTCATCTTCAGAAACTTCGATATTCTCATCTTTTGCGATCTGCTCTAATACAAGGCTGCTCTTGATACGAGTCTCAGCTTCTGGACGAACCTGCTCTTTTAATCCGTCGATTGTCATGCCGGAGAACTGCATGTACTGCTCCATGGAAAGACCGCTCTGTGCGATTCTCTGTGCGAACTCGTTGATCATGTTCTCACACTGTGTATCGATCATAGCTTCCGGGAGCTCCATTGTGGATTTGTCGATGATCTTCTTGAGTGCTTCATCTTCTTTTGTACGTTTTGCTTCGTTCTCTTTTTCAACTTCAAGATGTTTTCTTAAGTCTTCTTTGTACTCAGCTAATGTATCAAACTCAGATACTTCAGAAGCGAACTCATCGTTTAACTCCGGAAGTTCTTTTGTTTTGATCTCGTTGATCTTAACTTTGAATACGGCTGGTTTTCCAGCTAAATCAGCTGCCTGATATTTCTCTGGGAAAGTAACGTTAACTTCTACTTCATCACCTGTGTTGTGTCCTACTAACTGATCTTCGAATGTATCGATGAAAGAGTGGGAACCGATCTCTAATGGATGATTCTCTCCTTTACCGCCTTCAAAAGCTACACCGTCAACGAATCCTTCGAAGTCGATCACTGCTGTATCACCATTTGCTACTGGTCTGTCTGTAACTGTTACAGTTCTGGAGTTTTTCTGCTGCTCTTTCTCAAGTGCTGCTTCTACTTCTTCGTCTGTTACAGTTGTGTCAATCTTAGTTACCTGAACACCTTTGTATTTTCCAAGTGTTACTTCTGGTCTAACTGCTACTTCTGCTGTGAAGATGAAAGGTTTTCCAGCTTCAATCTGAACAACGTCGATTGTAGGTCTGGAAACGATGTCCTCTTTGCTCTCTTCCATAGCTGCTGCATAATTATCCTGAATTAAAATGTTTGCTGCTTCTTCATAAAATACTGCTGCACCATACATTTTTTCGATCATAGCTCTTGGAACTTTACCTTTACGGAAACCAGGGATGCTGATTTTGTTCTTCTCTTTCATGTAAGCAGCCTGTAAAGCTTTTTCTACTTCCTCTGCTGGTACTTCAACAGTAAGTTTTGCCATGTTTTTTTCTAATTTTTCAACCTGTACACTCATTATAATGATTTTCCTCCTTATATATATAAAATATCCATGTACATTTCACGCTTAATGCGCTAATCGAGCCACGTCCAAAGTCGCATAAACCCGCGGTTTTTCTGGCTCTGCCTAAAAATGGGCGTACTACGACTATCGCAGTCATTCTAGGATTATAGCACACACTTTTGCAAAATACCAGTGTTTTTTATGGTTTTACGAGGTTTTCTGCGATTTCTGCTCTTTTGCCATGCAATTTATCATATACGGCATTACAAACCACTGTATACAGAGAGGCAGTCACATTGATTCCGGTCCGAAGCAGCAGTGCCATCGGCAGTCCGAACAAGGAAGCTGCAATTGCAAGTGCTCCAAACGTGTTAAAAACCGTCTGCCACTTATATCCGGCAGAATAACCCACGCCGATCCCACCAATAATTCCGATCATACTTCTTCCTGCCTCCGGCAGTATCAGATAAAGGACGAGAAACAGCGCACATCCGGCAATATTAAATACGCCCCTGTCCACCGCCCTCATTTTTCCATCCTCTGTAAATGGAAGGCAGACTGACATGCATGCGATTCCTGCCCACATTGCTCTCGGAAGTCCAAGCAGCGAAACGATCAGCATCGCACTTGAGACGATCAGTGTCAGTTTCAGATACCATTGATTTCTCGCTGACCGAACATCAAATTCCCGGAATAAATCCTTAAATGTCCTGCGATAAGGTCTGTTTTTCTGATTTTTATAAAAAACCGCCATGCACACAAGCATTCCCGCCGTAAGTCCAATCACCCGCATCTCAAAAGCTCTGCCACTCACATCATATCCATATAAGAGCAGATACCCGAGCACAAACGTGGAATGATTATGCATAATGACATTGTGACACCCAAAAATCATAAGAAGCAGGATACAGACACAATTTATAAAAAATGCTCCCACCGGAGATACCATATTTGCCAGTCGCGGGCCAGCCATCATAATCGCAAATATTCCCACAATGGACAACAATCCATGACTCGTCCGTATACCAAAATCAGCCTGTCTCAGCACAAGCAGTGCCAACAGGACCGTCACTCCTGCAACGCTGTTTTCCTGCCCCGTCAATTTTGTATACAATGTGACAACTGCCACACAAAACGCCATAACAAGATATACTTTAAAATTATAGATAAGAATATGACGCCATTTTTCCTTTTTGTCTGTCGTATTTTTGATCAACTGTTTTGAACCTGCAGAACTAAGCTGTAACTCCTGATAAAATGTCATTTTGTATTCTCCTCTCTTCTCTTTTGAATCAGCAAAGCGAAGAGTACTATACTTCAAAACAGAGTGTCTGGCAAGTATAAAACCTCATTTTAGAAAAATTTTGGAATGTTTACTGTTTTTTCATATAGAAATATTTTCCGAACAAACTTTATTTATGCTAAAATGTGATTATCCAGAAAGGTCTGTACAAATGAGGAGAGTAAGCTATGGCAATCACAAAATCCAACGAAAGAACAAAATATGAGCTGGCGGATGCCATGAAACGCTGTATGAAAACTGCACCTGTAGAAAAAATCACTGTGAAGGAAATTGTAGAGGCATGCGGTGTCACAAGACAGACTTTTTACCGCAATTTTCAGGATAAATATGACCTCATCAACTGGTATTTTGACAAAATCCTCTTAGAATCTTTTGAGCATATGGGTGAAGGAAAATCTGTCTATGAAGGTCTTGTAAATAAATTTACCTATATTCAGGAAGAAAAGCTGTTTTTCAGGGCTGCATTTAAAAACGATGACCAGAATTGTCTGCGCGATCATGATTTCCAGTTGATCACCGCTTTCTATACGGATCAGATTGAAAGCCGTACCGGCAAAAAGATTTCTCCGCATCTGCAGTTTCAATTGGAAATGTATTGTCAGGGTTCTATCTTTATGACTGTCCAATGGGTACTTGGCTGCCGGAAATGCACACCGGAAGAACTTGCGAAATCTCTGGCTGGCGCTATGCCGGCAGAATTAGGAAATGTATTCCGGGAGGTTGGACTGATATAAACCGGAGATTAACTGAGGAATGCAGGCTGATAGTTGTGTCTTGCTCACAAGTCAATATCATTGGTGTATACAAAGAAAAATATTGTTTCCATAATCCACATAGAACGGTGCAGTAATCCACAGATTCTTACCTTTCCCACCAAGCAGCTCGTTCAGAATTTTTTCTTTTTCTACAGCATCTGAAGAATTAGTTTGATTATAATTTCTTACCAAATCTTTGGCTTTATGCCACTGTGTCAATAGCTCGGCATCTCCACAGTCATAAAGCTGGCCTGCTAGCATTTTTTCTCTTTCAGTCATAATTACCTCCATCAAATCCCGATTGAGATTTCACCTGTTTTAAATCATTTTTTCTATTTTCGCAATAATATTGCAAATAAAACGATTAGAACTAATCTCGTAACCATCTACAGATATCAACCACTTGCACTCCTTTATAATCATAAATTTCATGATGTGTTCTTGCAATTATCATCTTAGGATATGCATCTCTTATTGCAAGCAACGGTGAATATTCTCTTTCAAATGTTTTTTCATCTGAAATATTATCGCTTACCTGAATATATATTTGAGCCTCACGTTTCTTTGCTACAAAATCCACCTCCTTTTTATAAAGTTTTCCCACATATACCTCATATCCTCTCCTACGCAACTCCAGATAAACAATATTTTCGTAAACTCTTCCAAAGTCCATGTTTCGTGTACCATTGGCTGCATAACGAAACGATGTATCACAAAGATAATATTTACTATTATTTGCCAGATATTTTTTCCCTTTTAAATCATAACGTTTTGCCTCATAGAACAGAAATGCATTTTCCAAATACCCAATGTATTTTGACACCGTCTTTCTGGTTATCTCGTGCTGGTCATTTTTTAAAGTTTTGCTGATATTATTAGGCGAAAGTAAATTACCGATGTTATCCATCATGAATTCAGATATATTAGTGAACTCTGATTTATTTCTTATCTTATACCTTTCAACCAAATCTCTGATAAGAAGGGTTGAATACACATCCCTAATGTAATCATACTGTCTGTCCCCAGTCTTATATACATAAGATCCAGGCATACCACCAGTTCGGACATACTGATCAAAAGCTTCATCATACCTGTCTGTAATTCCATAATAAGTTAGATATTCCACGAAAGAAAATGGATATACTTTTATTTCCATCGTTCTCCCTGTAAAAAGTGTTGCTAAATCTGAGCCTAACAAAAATGCGTTTGAACCGGTAATATAAATATCATAAATTCCTTTTGTATAAATACTATTAATTGCAAGTTCAAACTGCGGGCATAGCTGAACCTCATCAATCAATAAAACATTCGTCATTCCCTCTTTGTACTGATCCAAGATATACTTATGCAATGCATGATACTCCAACAAATGATCAAACTCTAATTCCTGAAGGTTTATCATAACAATATTTACCGTTTCCTCTAATGACTGCAGATAAGAGACAAACTCTTGCAGCAATACCGATTTACCGCTTCGTCTGATGCCTGTAATTACTTTTATATCCGGTGTCCCATACAATTCGATCAGTTCATCTAAATACTTTTTTCTTGCGATAATCTGCATGGCAAAATCTCCTATTCCCATTTTTTGAATAATTTTCATTTTTCGGTAATATATTTCATAGACTGATATTATCACACTCTGCGCATTCTGTCATTATTCTATTCCCACTTTTTTAAAATTATTCATTTTTTGGTATTAGTTTTTAATTTTGATTTCCTAGAAATTTCCCATACTTTTTCAATGGAAAAAGTGGAAATTTTCTCTATTACCGTTATTATGCAATTTTATTCTAATACTTTGATCGAATCTGTCTGTCAAGTCTACAGTATAATGGTTTTCGATAGCAGCGCCTATCGATAGCGAATCACAAATTTCCAAGGCTGTCTGTTTTTGGCAGATGGGGCAAGAGTCGCACTGTAAATTAGGCAGATTTTGTGGCTACATTCATAACGTAAAGCAGGGCAGATATAAGCGTACATGCACAAGTCACTCACAGCGTAGATGAAAGGAAAAATCGTACAGACAAATATTATTTTCTTCGTGAGCTATGGAGATAAGACTCTTTAGAGGCTTATCGGAATGTCCAGCGAACAGAAACATAATATTTCGTCTGTACGATTTTTCTTTTTAATCAACATAGTAAGAATGACTTGTGAGAGGACGCTTATATCTGCCCTTCACAACCTATAAAAGCACTGCAGAATCTGCGGCACTACGCTAGTTAAATTCGGGTTTTACATCAGTTTACGGAACAGTGCTTTTAAGTCTTCCACGCTTGCATCTTTTGGATTACCTGGTGCACACGCATCTGCATGAGCAGATTCAGCAAGGAAATCTAAGTCTTCTTCTTTTAAAGCTTCCAGCTTTGTTGGAATACCAACATCGATGGACAATTTCTGTACGGCATCTACTGCTGCTTTGCGGTATTCCTCCACTGACATGTCATCTACGCCTTTTACGCCCATTGCACGAGCGATCTCGCGGTATTTTTCCCCTGTGCAGTCTGCATTGTATTCCATAACGATTGGAAGCATCATAGCGCAGGCAACACCGTGTGGTGTATCATAAACAGCACCTAATGTATGAGCCATGGAATGTGCAATTCCAAGTCCTACGTTAGAGAATCCCATACCTGCAATGTACTGTCCTAAAGCCATTCCCTCACGGCCTTCTTTTTCATTGGCAACTGCACTTCTTAAAGATCTGGAAATAATTTCGATTGCCTTCAAATGGAACATATCTGTCATTTCCCATGCAGCTTTTGTTGTATATCCTTCGATTGCATGTGTTAATGCATCCATACCGGTAGAAGCGGTTAACCCCTTTGGCATAGAGGACATCATATCCGGATCTACGATTGCGATGATCGGCATATCATGTGGATCTACGCAGACAAATTTTCTCTTTCTCTCAACATCAGTGATAACGTAGTTGATTGTAACCTCTGCTGCTGTACCTGCGGTTGTTGGAACTGCAATGATCGGTACGCAAGGTTTCTTTGTAGGAGCAACTCCTTCAAGACTTCTTACATCTTCAAACTCAGGGTTTGCAATGATGATACCGATTGCTTTGGAAGTATCCATGGAAGAACCGCCACCGATTGCTACCAGATAATCTGCTCCTGATTTTTTGAAAGCTTCTACGCCGTGTTTTACATTCTCAATTGTTGGGTTTGCTTTGATATCTGAATAGATTTCATAAGCAAGACCGTTTTTGTCAAGAACATCTGTTACTTTCTTTGTTACCCCAAATTTGATCAGATCCGGATCTGAACATACAAAAGCTTTTTTGAAGTCATGTGCTTTTGCTTCGTTTGCGATCTCCTCGATCGCACCTGCTCCATGATAGGAAGTCTCGTTCAACATAATTCTGTTTGCCATAGTAATCTTCTCCTTTTTTCAATCTGTTGTTAATAAGTTTTTGAAAACTGAAATCCATTAACATACATACCCTTTTTCCCTTGTATGTTAATTTTTTCACATTTTCTACTTCCTATTGTAACAAAAAAATTTAGAAAAGATAAGTTACAAACATCTAAAAATGTAACAACTACTCATCAAACCTGTACCATCAGCACGCCTTCTTTCCCTGCCGGAAGTTCTTCTTTTATCTGCCCATCCAAAAAACAAACGGCACCGCCTTTTGCCAATTCTTCTTCATTTCCACTCGAACCTATTACTTTTCCTCAAACGAAAACTCCGTCACGCTGCAATTTTGCACTCCAAATGCCGCATACTCCTCATTTGTCATATCCGAAAAATAAGACTTCACCACTCTTGCAATCCCATTATGTGCCACAAGGATATACGTTTTATCCTGCTGTGCCTTCAGTTCATCCAAAATTCCATAAATCCGGTGTGCCACCTGAAACATGGATTCCCCATTTCCATAACGATTCAAAAACTCTTTCTTCGCCTCCAGAAACTCAGCCGAATTGCGTGGCGAAGTTCCCTCCCAGATACCAAAGTTCTGTTCGATCAGTCGTGGCTCCATGTGCGCCGGAATCCCGGTCATCTCACTGATATGTTTTGCAGTGTCTGCTGCACGGAGCAGCGGAGAATATAAAATTTCATCCGCCTTTATTCCGGCTTCCACAATCTTTTTCCCGGTCTCGTCCGCCTGTTCATGACCTCTCTTCGTGAGCGGAATATCTGTTCTTCCGCAGATTTTATCTGCCACGTTCCATTCACTTTCACCATGTCGTACAAAATATAGCTTACTCATTTATTTTTCCTTCCTCTCATAAAGCAGATGAAATTGTTTTTTATCCGTAATATTGAGCATCACTGCCAGAATAATCGTGATTGCACCAAATATACCGACTGCAAGCCATGCACTGTCATATCCGTTTGTGTCAATGATCTTTCCGATAAAAATATTTCCAACGGCTGAAAATGCACCCTGCACTGTATAAATAAACGAATTGACACGTCCCCAGTGTGTGGACGGCATACGCCTTGTCATATACGGCTGGTTACCAAGCGTGTTGAACACTTCGCCAACCGTAAAAATCGTCATCAGTAAAAAATAAAGCGGCATGATTCCCTGTATGAAGCGGTAACCGAACAGTCCTGCGATGATCAGGCTCTCGCCAACCAAAATTTTCCTTACATCCATAATTTTTCCAAGAAATGTAGTGATCACCGGTGTTGCAAGGATAACGACCAGAGCATTGGTACTTGTTAACATTCCAAAAATTGCGGCACCCTTCGCACCATATAATGATTCCATATTTAACGGAAGCAAGTAATTGAACTGTGCATACACCAGACTTCCGAAGCCGGCAGCCAGTGCATAAATAAAAATCGGTTTTCGCTCCCAGAGAATCTTAAACACATGCACATTTTCTCTTTTTTCCTCATATTCACTGACCTTCTTCTTTTCCACACTGAGCTGTTTTACAAAGAAAATAATCAACAATGTAGAAGAAAAAGTTGCAAGTCCTTCAATAATAAATGACAATCCAAGATAATTTTCAAACAGAAATCCTGCGATTGTCGGGGATAATACAAGTCCCAGATTCATGCCAAGATACTGTAAACTGTAGGCTTTCTCCCTGCTCTCGCTGTCACTTAAATCCGCGATCAGCGCATCATAAGACGGTCCTTCCACCGTTGCAAACACACTCGCCACATAGATCAGTGCAATGCTGTGTCCCGACAACGGCAATAAGCCACATATGATATAAGAAATAACGGTTATCAAATCACAGCAGATGATGATTTTCTTCCGGTTCACGGTATCCGCAAGCTTTCCGCCGAGTAGGATCATCGGAAATTGTAAAATAGACATTGCCATAGTGATCGTAGCGATCGCTGTTGCATTGTATCCCAGTTTATTTTTCAGAATCAACGTCATGATCGGCCATACCAGCGAGCCCATGCTCGTTACAATTCTTCCGAAGAACAAGATGTAAATTTCCCTGCTCAGATTTTTGTATTGTTCTAAAAATTTCATTTTTTCTTCTCTTTTCTTCCCAAATGACAGGAATGATCTTTTGTTGTTCTGCTCAGCCCGGTTTTTACGCAAGTTCTGCAAACTGCGCCATATAAAGCTTATAATAAGCTCCTTTTTTCTCCATCAGTTCCGCCGGGCTTCCCTGCTCTAAAATGCCGCCTTTGTCAATCACAAAAATACGGTCTGCATTTTGGATGGTCGACAGACGGTGTGCAATGACAAAACTCGTTCTTCCGGCAAGCAGCGCCTCGATCCCTCTCTGCACTAAAATCTCGGTGTGCGTGTCAATGCTTGAAGTTGCCTCATCTAAGATCAGGATTTTTGGCATGGAAACCATTGTTCTTGCAAATGCGATCAGCTGGCGCTGTCCGATGGAAAGCCCTGCTCCGTGCTCTTTCAGTTCAGTGTCATAGCCTTTTTCCATTTTCATGATAAAATCATGTGCGTTGACAGCCTTCGCTGCTGCGATCACCTCTTCGTCGGTGGCATCCAGTTTTCCATATAAAATGTTGTCCTTCACTGTTCCGTGAAAAATGAAATTATCCTGTGTCATGACGCCCATCTGCCTGCGCAGACTGTTCATGGATACTTTCGTCAGGTCATATCCGTCGATCAGGATTTTTCCCTGCTCAATATCATAAAAACGGCTGATCAGATTGACGATCGTTGTTTTTCCTGCGCCCGTCGGTCCGACAAGTGCGATCGTCTCACCAGGTTTCACGACAAAATTGACATCCTCTAACACCTTCGTCTCCGCCGGTGTTCCCCGGTCATAGGTGAATCCAACATGCGAAAATGTCACTTCACCCTTTACTTCCGGCAGTTCTTCTACATCTTTTGCATCTGTGATGTCCGGTTCGGTATCCAGAATATCAAAAATCCTCTCTGCGGCTGTCAGGTTTGTGACAAGATTATTGTAAAAGTTACTCAGATTCATGATCGGGTTCCAGAACATATTAATATAGCTTCCGAACGCCACTAAAAGTCCGACGGATACTTTTTCAAACCCAAGGAAACGGATGCCGACCAGATATAGCATCATCGCTCCGATTCCCCAGCAGAAGTCAATGACCGGTCCGAACATATCTGCAAAAATGACTGCATCCACAAACGCATTGCGGTGTTCATCCGTCAGGTTCTCAAAAATTTCCTTTGTCTCGTCCTCCGCACCAAAACTCTGCACTACATTCATCCCTGCAATGTCCTCATGCACGTAGGCATTTAGGTTGGATGATTTTTTACGGTAAATCTGCCATCTCTTATGAGATATTTTCTGCACCAGAAAAATACCGACGATCATGATCGGGATCGTGCTTAAGGATGCCAGCGCCAGACGCCAGTCTTTTATCATCATGATCACGACAACACCGATGACGGTGATAAATTCCGGGATCAGAGTCGTGACCATATTCGTCAGGACATCTTTCAGTGAATTGACATCTCCGATGATTCTTGCAAGAATTTTTCCGGTCGGTCTGCTGTCAAAAAACGAGAAAGATAACGTCTGGATATGCTCATATAAATCCTGTCGGATCTTTAATAATATTTTATTGGAAATCACGGACATACTGTACATTCTTACTTTTACGAGAATGATAAAAAGAACGTTCAGTGCGAGCGCAAAAATTCCAAGTGCGATCAGTCCTTTAAAATCTGACTGCGCTATGTAATGATCGATCGCCTCTTCGATCAGCAATGGGTTTACCAGTGAGATTCCTACGGTAATCCCCATACAGACCAAAACGCCGGCAATCGCTAGTTTATAATCTAATAAATAGGAAAGCAGCCGGCTTAAAATCTTCTTTTTGTCGGTGTTTTCCATATATTCGTCTTCACGAAATGAATTGACTGCCATGATAGCCTCCTTCTGTGTTATATTGAAATCAGGTCAAAATTCCAGCGAAGCCCTGCCTTCGCTATATGTGTCATTTTATATTTTTATTTCCAGCTTCTGCATGACATACTTTTTAAGATGCCAGATATCCGCCGTACTGTGCCATATAAGTGTCATAATACAGTCCCTTCTTTGCAAGAAGCTCCTCATGTGTGCCGCGCTCTGCGATCCTGCCATCCTGCAGATAAATGATCTCATCTGCGTGGCAGACCGCTGAAATGCGGTGTGCAATGATGATCTTCGTCGTGTCTTTCAGACTGTTTAATGTCTTCTGGATCTCATGCTCGGTCTCCATATCAAGAGCTGAAGTGGAATCGTCCATGACAAGAATCGGGCTGTGTTTTGACAACGCCCGTGCAATACTGATCCGCTGTTTCTGTCCGCCGGAAAGTCCTACACCGCGCTCACCGATAACGGTCTCATACTGCTCATCCATTTTTTCAATAAAACTGCTTGCCTGCGCGCTTGCTGCGGCACTTTTTATCTCGTCCATCTGCATCGTGCTGCGGTTACCCATTTTAATATTTTCTTCAATGGTATCCGAGAACAGGAACACATCCTGTAAAACAACGGCAACGCTTCTTCTAAGCTGTCTTAAAGATATTTTTCTGATATCCACACCGTCGAGTCTGACGGAGCCTTCCGTTGTGTCATAAAAACGATGCAGCATGTTGATGATCGATGATTTTCCGGAACCTGTCGCCCCCATAATTCCGAGCGTCTTTCCCTCTTTTACCGAAAAACTGATGTCTGATAAAATCTGTTTTCCATCCAGCTTGAAGGAAACATGATCAAACTCAACATTTCCGCTGACATGATCTAACGTTACAACATTCCGGCTATCCTCAATTTCCGGTTTCACCTCATATATTTTCTTGATCTTTTTATATGATGCGACTGCGGAAGACAGGTCGTTTGTCAGCCATCCCATCATTTCCATTGGCCAGGTACAGTTTCTGCTGTATTCCACGTATGCGACCAGCGCACCTAATGACATATTTCCATTCATCACAGAAATTCCTCCAAGAATGGTAATTGCCACCGGAAGCACTTTTCCGACAAACTGAAACAGCGGATAATACCGCACCAGCACTTTGGACTGTGTGATGTTCAGATCGTAATAGCGTTCATTGTGGGACAAAAATTTTTTGATCTCATAATCTTCCCTTGCAAACGCTTTTACCGTGCGCACACCTGCCAGATTTTCCTCTGCAACAGTGGTCAGCACCGCATTTTCCTCGCTGATATCCTCATAAACTTTATCCAACTTACGCTCCATGATAATTGCCACCATAGCGCAGCAGAGCATGACTGTAACCGGCAAAAATGCCATTTTCCAATTCAGGGAAAACATGCAGTATAAAACAAATACCACGTGGATCGTCACCTCTATCAGCAACATTCCCACATAACCTAATGCATTCTGGATTTTATCCACATCATCTTTGACTCTCGCCATCAGTTCTCCTGTATTGGTATCGTCAAAATACCGCATGGACAAGGTCTGAATGTGGTTAAATAAATCTTTCCGCATCTCTGCCCCGATTTTCGAGGACAGAAAATCAAACGTAAACTCCTTACAATAACCAAAAATGCTTCGTCCGATTCCAACGAGCACGATTCCTGTCAACAGCTTCGTCAGAATCTCCATCTGCCCGCCTAAAATAACGTCATCCACAATCTTCTGCGTGATCTTCGGATATAACATATCTAACGCAATGGCAGTGACCATGCTTGCAACGGCAAACACATATCCATACCAGTAACGCCCGATATAACTGCTTAACTTCTTCATAATACCTCCTTGTTTTTTCGAAGAAAAAATGCGACTGCCCATGCAGGAGCAGAGGTATTTATCCTCCCTTGTTTTGCGAAGCAAAATCCGAACCCCATGGTGAGGAGAGGATTTTACCTCCCTTGTTTTGCGAACCCCGGTAAACAAAAAGCGCTCCGCAGTATCTTCACCACGAAGCACATTTATCCGCTGATCTGTCTTAAAACATAAAAAGTCCGTGGCGAATTACACCACGGACAAAACTTTCCTTCTTAATAACATACTTCTGTTATCTAAGATTCTTACCGAGGTAATTCTGCATATGATTTTGTAATGTTGTGTGAAATGTTGTAAACTGAATCATATCTTTACCTCTCTTTCTTCGTATTTTGCAGTTATAAACGTCACAAATATGACATCCTGATTCCCTGCAATTTAGCTTACTAAACTAATAAATCATAAAATCACTAAATTGTCAACACAATAAAATAAATTTGCTCTCTCCTTCAAGCAAGCTCAGCAGTTATAACTTTTGCAAAACGCTTCTTGAACCACCAAAGTATGAGATTGATATTGCCAATCTGATCGTCATTACCGCATATGCATCCGTGATCTGCTTTGAAAAATAAAGGATTTTGATTGTTTTTGTTATTTGTTAATTTCAATTGACTTTTTTTTACCTTTACTGTATTATCTAATTATTAAAGAAACGGGTTTTCACCGTACAGTCTATGACTCAAGCGGGCCATTCGTTTCTTTTTTTATTGTTGTAAAATCATAAAGATATTTTTTTCCATCTTCATCATGTCTTACTAACATAACTGCTCCAAAAATGTTATATCGCTCCAATTCTCCATCATTATTGTACACTGGGATTCCAAAACGCACGTTATATCTATACCACCCATATTTTGCATCTTTTTCGTGTTTTGATTCTTTATTCTGCTGCCAGATTTCTTTTACAGGTGTTGCTATTTGTATTAATTCTGGAATTGCCTGTGTAGCATTTGCCTTCGCAACTCTTCTTGGTCCTTTTAATGTAATTCTACTATCTGAATTGGAATATTCATCTGGGAAATCTGTATCTATAAAAATTTTTTCTGAACAATATGCTATCTCATAGAAATCACCCACATACTCCTTTAAATAATTCTCAACTTCTTTCCAGTCAGCTTTTGACAATCCCTTAAATTTTTTATCATTAATAAGAACTATTTTTTTACCTTCTGCATCCTGAATAATAGAAACATTCCTTACTTTCCTTTTAGCAGACTGATTCTTTTCCAAACCTAAATATATATCATTAAAATATTGGAATACTCGTCCTTTAATATCATCTGGAGATGTAAGCATTTTCTCAATTGTTATTTTTTCATCCGAAATACAGTTTGATGTCATGATTGAAACGTTATTTTCCTCTTCCTCACACAATAACTCTGCAAGTGTCATATCCAGTGCTTTACAAATTGGAACCAGTTTATCAGCCTGTGGATTCATCCTTTTCTTTCTCCAATCACTTATCGTACTGGTAGCTATCCCTGTTTTCTTTGATAATTCTGTCTGGCTCATATGCAGTAATTCCAGTCTGGTAAAAATTTTTTCATAAATCTTCATATTTCTCCTCTATATTTCCGATTTGTCGGATATTTTATCATAAAAAACTCAAATTTGCAATCTTAGAACATTCATTTCAGCAACATTCTCCAGATATTTCCAACATATTTTTTCATATGCTGTCAATAATAGAATTAGGACAAACAACAGCGGCTTGCTTCTGAATCGTCAGCAGCAATAACGCTGCTGCACTCCTAAAATAACACAAGGAAAAAATATGGAGGTGAAACCATGAGCGGATCTAATTCAGGTTCTAACACCAGTAAAATGGCTGTACCACAGGCAAAAGAAGCCATGAACCGTTTCAAACAGGAAGTTGCAAGTGAAATTGGAGTACCTTTAAAAGAAGGTTACAATGGAGACTTAACTTCTGCTCAGGCTGGAAGCATTGGTGGTGAAATGGTCAAAAAAATGATCATGAAGCAGGAAGAACAGATGAAAAACTAGCCATTAGGAAAAAGCCACTGCACATCTTCGGTATCTGCCTAAGATCTGCGGTGGCTTTTTTACATAGTAATTATAGTTATGTAAACCTATTATTCGGATCTGCATACCGCACTTTTCACTTATGCTTCTTCTTCAAAATTGCGGTAAACGATTCCTTTTTTCACATGTCCGACAACTTCCTCGTCAAAATCTGTCAGACACTCCACGATTGCTAATCCAAAATCGATCGCAGTTCCCATTCCACGGCTTGTGATAATATTACCGTCCACAACAACTGCATCCTCACTCGTGATCGCACCGGTCAGTTTTTCCTCAAATCCCGGATGACAGGTAGCATGTCTTCCCTCTAATAATCCGGCTGCTCCCAACACACTTGGTGCCGCACAGATTGCAGCTACGATTTTTCCCTCTGCTGCAAATTTTTTTATTATTTTATTCACGATATCGCTTGCTCCGAGATTTAATGTTCCAGGCATTCCTCCCGGTAGAACAATTGCATCAAATCCGTCAAAATCTACTTCTGATGCAAGTGCGTCTGTCAAAAATGTGACATTATGGGAACTGGTCACGTCTTTTTTATCTGTGATAGAAATGGTTGTCATCTCTAACTTTGCCCTGCGGACAATGTCAACAACGGTCAGACCCTCAATCTCCTCACATCCGTCTGCCATAAAAATACCAACTTTTTTCATGCCGTTTATCCTCCATTTGTTATATCGTGATTTCATCACTCAATAATTTCGCCGTTCATCAAATACAAATAAATTTGTATTTTCCTCTCTTTCGCTCATTATATCATGTACAAAACCTGCGGTTTTTCCATGCTTGCAGTGCACGCACGAAAAATCAAAGATTTTCCGGGTTGCCGGGCATTCGCCCTCCTCGAATCAAAAGAAACACAACCCTAACTGCCAGCAATCGAATTGTGTTTCCTCCGCTTCGAACACTGCTCATTGCTTTCGCACATTGTATCACAAATCCAGTTCCAGCAAAAGCCTAAAAACGTAAATCACTACTTCCTTATTGCAAAATCACTTTTGCTCATCTATGATAGAGTCATAGATAATTACAAAACTCATAGAAAACGTGATGTATGTTTCGCAATACCTATGTGATAGAGTAAAAAGAATGGAGATTTTTATGGAAATCGAACGTAAATATTTAATTGATAAACTTCCGGAAAATTTGGATCAATATGAATGTAAACAGATTGAACAGGGTTATCTGAATACAGATCCCGTTGTGCGCATCCGAAAATCTAACGATAAATATACCTTGACCTACAAGGGTGCCGGTCTGATGTGCCGTGAAGAATATAACCTGCCATTAAACGCAGAAGCCTTTGCACACTTAAAGGAAAAAATTGACGGAATCCTGATTCAAAAACGCAGATATCTGATTCCGCTTATCGATAAACTTACGATAGAATTGGATGTTTTTGAAGGGGAACTTGCACCTTTACAGCTTGCCGAAGTTGAATTTGAGACAAAAGAAGAGGCAGAACATTTTGTTCCACCCACATGGTTCGGAGAAGATGTCACTTTTTCCTCCAAATATCACAATAGTACGCTTAGCAAACGCTAGGCGTACTATTTTATTTAGTTTACATAATTTGCAAACATCTTTATCTGAGGCGATTGCTCTCATACCGTTGTCTTGTACGCAGACAACTCTTTAACTGATTGTAACGGTCATCAAGATTCCCTTCCGGAATCACAACGTCCAATGCCACCGCCAATGTGTTGATCATCTGATCGTCTATTTCATCCCGCAGTGCAACCAGAATATTATAACGCTCGTCAAAGTCATCCGAATCTAAAAATTCTAAAACTTTCGGATTGATGCCACCCTCGAAATCTTCCGGCTCACTCGATGCTGCCTCTTTTTCTTCCACTCTGTCACTCTGCTGCCACTGCGCTTCTGTTATCTGATCTGCACAAACTGGCTTCTGTGCCTGCGATTCCGTGGTCTGATCTGTGTACGCCTGTCTCGGTTCTTGTGCTTCCACCTGATCCATGTACACTTGTTTCTGTTCCTGTGCTCTCACTTCCGCATCTGCACGGGGTTCTACTTTCTCGAAACGATACTTCTGTGTTACTTCCGGATACTTCTCATGATCAACCTCGCTGACAAACATTTCCAGTGGTCTTGCATATACGCCATAATCTCCATATAACGCCTGATAAATCACAAGCTGCTCCCCTGTTTCCGAATGTTTTGCCACGGTAACAATCTGATATAATTTATTTTTAAAATGCCGGTAAAATTCTCCGCTTTTCGGTAATTGCCGCACGCTGTTTTCCTCTTTTCTAACGCAATTTATGTAAACTATTTTTCAATGAACTGCATGATCAGAAATCTATAAATTATTTCCAAATTCCTGATAGCTGTTCAACATATCCACGCCTTCTGCAATAAAATCCCTGTCAAATTCCAGATTACCACTATAGCCCATGATCATGAGATCGTTCAATTTCTGCATGATATCACAATCCTCATCAAAACCGGCTCCAATCTGCTGTCCGACAGGCTGTACCCTCTGCATTGCAACTTTTGCACTCGGTGTCAGTATCGGTGTCTCTGCCGCTCCTCTTGCTGCCTCATGCTGCATTCTATCCGCATCTTTCAACAAATCTTCATCATTTTCCTGAACATTCTGTTTTGCACGGCTTAAAATATCCTGATTTTTCTGTGGACGTGACTGCGCTGTTCCTCTATTTGTCTGTGACCAGGGATTTTGCACCGGACGCCCGGACGGCTGTGGCCTGTATGGCTGTGCCCCTCTGTACGGCTGTGCCTGTCGATTTGACTGTGCCCCTCTGTACGGCTGCGCTTGACGATTCACCTGCCCGGCTCCATAGGTCTGCGGCTGACGGTTCACCTGCCCGGCTCCATAAAGCTGTTGGCGGTTATTCTTTACCGGTTTTCCATTGATATATGTAGTATTGTTTCGATTTGCTCCCTGATTCTGCGCTTTCACCTTTGATACGATCACAGCGATCACAATAATAATAAATATCAGTTCAAACATATTTCACCCTTCTCCTATCCATGACAACATTTGTTACTCATACAAATATTATAATAGTTTCTATTTTCTTTCTCAAGACTTAGTTTTAATAACCGGAGTTTCATCTTTGGGTTCTGCCGCTCGTAACATGGATTGACGGATTTTTAGATTGAATTTCTATGAAGTGTATATTCAAAATATTGCAGTTTCATAACTTATGAGATAATGAATGTAAAATGGACGAATATTGTTTTCGTTTTGCGTTATGGAGATGAAACTCTCCATTTGTGGAAGCCTCTGCTGAACACAAATGATCAGAGAGGTTCATCGCAATGTTTAACGCAACGAAACACAATATTCGTCCATTTCACATTCATGTTTTCGTAACCATGTCAGACTGCAATATTTTGTTCATAACCGAAATTATAAAATTCAATCTAACAATCCGTAACACCACCTACAGGCGGCAGTTCATAAGTGAAACTCCGCTTACTCCTGATAAATCTTAATGATATCCTTCACCACAGCGATCAGTTTTTCATAACTCATCGAAGAAGTATCCAGACAAAAATCATAATTTCTTGCATCATTCCATGCATGACCAGTATAGTATTTGTAATAATCTGCGCGGTATTTATCAATCTTTGCGATCTTCTTCTCCGCCTCCTTTGCAGAGATGCCATTCTGGTCAACGACACGCCTGATACAGTCCTCCAATGGTGCGTAGAAAAATAAACGGATCACATCCGGATTATCTTTTAAAACATAATCTGCACAGCGGCCAATGATAATGCATGACTCCTGTGCGGCAAGATCCTTGATGACCTTTGCCTGATAATTGAAAAGATTGTCATCTGATACAAAATCACTGCTTTCCGGTGGAAGTACTCCACCTTTATATGGATTCTTTTTTAGGATATTAAACAGGAGTGGTGACTTTTTCATTTTCTCATCCACTTCGCCAAACAATGCCTCATTGATTCCGCTCTCGTCAGATGCCATTCTTAAGATTTCCCTGCTATAACAGTTAATGCCAAGGTCTTTCGCCAGCAAATTGCCAAGTGTCTTACCACCACTGCCGTAGCTTCTCGCAATTGTAATTACAGTTTTTTTCATATCCTGCCCAGCCTTTCTGCAATTCTTTCCTTCAGTATACACCTCTCTGTCCAAAAAGTGTATCTCTTATCCACATTTACATCGTCCGTTATTCGCCAAGATATGCCTTTTTAATGGAATCATTGTTCATCATTTCCTTTGCATCTCCGGACAGCACAATATTGCCGGTCTCTAATACATAGGCACGGTCTGCGATCGCAAGTGCTTTTTTTGCATTCTGCTCTACAAGCAATACCGTTGTTCCACCCGCAGAAATATCCCGGATAATATGGAAAATCTCTTCTACAAGAATCGGAGAAAGTCCCATGGACGGCTCATCCATTAAAATGATCTTCGGTTTTGACATCAGCGCGCGTCCCATGGCAAGCATCTGCTGTTCACCGCCGCTCAATGTACCGGCAAGCTGGTTTTTACGCTCTTCCAGACGTGGGAAACTCTTGTATACACGGGCTAAAGTCTCCTCGATCTCTTTTTTATCTTTTCTGGTGTATGCACCTAATTTCAGATTTTCATAAACGGATAATTCCGCAAACACACGTCTTCCTTCCGGCACATGTGCCATTCCCATGGATACGATCCTGTGTCCCGGAATTTTGCTGATATCTTTGCCCTCAAAAATAATCTCTCCGGCTTTCGGCTGAAGCATTCCGGTGATGGTCTGTAACGTTGTGGTCTTTCCAGCTCCGTTGGCACCGATCAATGCAATGACTTCGCCCTCATTTACTTCAAAGGAAATACCTTTAATGGCCTGGATCACGCCATAGTATACTTCCAGATTTTTTACCTCAAGCATTGCCATAATAACTTCCTCCTATTCACCCAGATATGCCTTGATAACCTGTGGATCATTTAATACATCACTGGTTTTTCCCTGTGCTAACACCTGTCCGAAGTTTAAAACGGTAAGTTCCTCGCAGATTCCAGAAACAAGCTTCATATCATGTTCGATCAGAAGAACCGTCATGTCAAACTCATCCCTGACAAAATGGATCGTTTCCATCAGTTCTTTTGTTTCATTTGGATTCATACCTGCTGCCGGTTCGTCAAGCAGTAATAATTTTGGATTTGTCGCAAGTGCACGGGCGATCTCCAGTTTTCTCTGTTTACCATAAGGAAGATTGGATGCAAGGAAATCAGCCTCTTGATCCAGATCAAACACTTTCAGAAGTTCCATTGCCTTCTCATTCATCTCTGCTTCCACTTTGCGGTATTTTGGCAGACGCAGGATTCCTGTCAATGTAGAATAAGGCATTTGATTATGTAAACCTATTTTGACATTATCCAAAACAGACTGCTCTTTGAAAAGCCGGATATTCTGGAACGTTCTGGCAATTCCCTCTTTATTGATCTCCACCGTCTTTTTGCCAGTAATGTCTTTTCCGTCCAATGTGATGGTTCCATCGGTTGGTGTGTATACACCGGTCAGCATATTAAAACAGGTCGTTTTTCCTGCACCGTTTGGTCCGATCAGACCATATAACTGTCCCTTTTCAATTGTAATGTTGAATCCGTCTACCGCACGAAGTCCACCAAAGGAGATCCCAAGATTTTTTACCTCTAATAATGCCATATTATGCTGCCTCCTTTTTTGCTGACTTTTTGAATTTTGCTGCGATACGCTGTCTCATCTCGATACATTTTGGTGCCCAGTTGAAAAGCATCATTGCGATCAGAACGATGGAATAGATCAACATACGATAGTCCTTCAGTCCACGGAGCACCTCTGGAAGCAAGGTTAAGATCACGGCTGCAATGATCGATCCACGGAAACTTCCCATTCCACCTAATACGACAAATACCAGGATCATGATAGACATGTTGTATCCGAAGTTTGTCGGTGTTGCTGTAACGGTAGAAAGATTATGTGCATAAAGCACACCGCCTGCACCTGCGATCGCTGCGGAAATGGTAAATGCCATCAGTTTGAACTTTGTAATATTGATACCGACAGACTCTGCTGCGATCCGGTTGTCACGGATTGCCATCACTGCACGGCCGGTTCTGGAATTTACAAAGTTGTATACGATAAATAAAATGACCAGGATCATGATGACACCAGCTGTAAAACTGGATAAATGAGGAATCTTTGCAATTCCCTTTGCTCCATTGATCAGCCAGATACCATCTTCGCTTAACTCGATCTTATTTCCATCCGAGATAGCAAAATGGAATCCATTCTCATCTTTTGCAATATATAAAACATTAATGACGTTTTTGATGATCTCACCAAAAGCAAGCGTAACGATCGCCAGATAGTCGCCACGGAGACGAAGCACCGGAATACCGATGAGGAATCCAAAAAATGCGGCTGCGACAGTTCCAACTGCAATTGCGATCAAAAACAGAACCATTTCATTCTGAATGCTGTCCTGCAACAGTTTTGTACAGAATGCACTGGAAAATGCTCCCACACACATAAAGCCGGCATGACCGATACTAAGCTCGCCCAGATAACCGACACAGAGGTTTAAACCAATTGCCACGATCGAATAGGTACACATCGGAACAAGAAGTCCCTGCATCAGGGAGGACATGTTGCCGGTTGTGATCATAACCTGTACAATTATGTAAACTACAACGACCATAGCAAATGTAATGATATGATCTTTTGTACTTTTTTTCATTGATTTCAAATTTAACTTTGCCATATCTGCCACCTACACTTTCTCATGAACCTGTTTGCCCAGAATTCCCGAAGGCTTCACAAGAAGCACAATGATCAGGACTGCAAACACGATTGCATCGGATAACTGGGACGAGATATATGCGCGGCCTAAAATCTCGATTACACCAAGAAGAATCCCACCGATCAATGCTCCCGGAATGGAACCGATTCCTCCGAATACAGCGGCTGTGAACGCCTTGATACCAGGCATTGCACCCGTATACGGTGTCAGTGTCGGATAAGCAGAACAGAACAGTACGCCTGCTACCGCAGCAAGACCGGAACCAATTGCAAATGTCAGGGAAATCGTTGCATTTACATTCACGCCCATTAACTGCGCTGCATCCTTATCCTCGGACACTGCAAGCATTGCCTGACCGGCTTTGGTTTTCTTGATAAAAAGCATTAGGGCAGCCATGATCACAACGCACGCAAGAAATGTAACAATTGTTGTGCCGGAGATTGTGAGTGCGCCACCTGCCAGTTTCAATGCCGGAAGTGTTACAACATTTGTAAATGATCTGGTGTCAGCGCCAAAGATCAGTAATGCTGCATTCTCTAAGAAATAGCTGACACCGATGGCAGTGATAAGAACTGCCAGAGGCTCTGCCTTTCTGAGTGGTTTGTATGCGATCTTTTCAATCACAATGCCGAGTACGGTACACACGATAATAGAAAGTACCACTGCCGGGATCGCTCCCCAGCCCTGTCCGCTCATTGTCATAAAGACAATATAGCAGCCTACCATAATAACATCACCGTGTGCAAAGTTTAACATTTTTGCGATACCATAAACCATGGTGTATCCCAATGCGATAATTGCATAGACACTGCCGAGGCTGATACCGTTGATCAGGTAGGATAAAAAATTCATAACTATACCTCTGTCTTTCTGTTAATTTACTACGTTAAAACGTTACATTTTCACATCAAGGATTATATCATATAAAATACCTGTATACAATCTATAAGTAAAAAAAGAAGTGTCAGCCGGAAGCTGCAGCCACCGTTGACACCCCTTTTGGGTAACTGGATCACCCTTATTTTCAATGTATGACTTTATTCAGATCACATTGCTGCATAAGCACCGTCTTTGATCACCATAGCTTTCGGAGCTTTACTTACTTCTCCGGTAGCTTCCCATGTCATTCCGTCACCTGTCAGACCATCTACAGAAATCTTTGTCATAGCCTCAGTCAGAGCTGTTCCGATATCAGATACGCTCATATCCGGTGTTACGCCAGCTTCCTCGATTGCAGCTTTGATCGCATAAATTGCATCATATGCATCTGCACCGAACTGGTTTGGTGTATCACCGTAAAGCTCTTTGTATTTGGATACAAATGCCTGTGTCTTCTCATCATCTGCATCTGCAACGAATGGTGTTAATAACATTAAACCTTCTGCTAAAGATGTATCAAAGTTTTTCACATCAAGGATACCGTCCATACCATCACATCCGAAGAATGTCGGTTCATAGCCCATTCCGTTTGCCTGATTTAAAATGATGGAAGCCTCTGTATAGTAGATTGGAAGGAATACCAGATCAGCACCTTCACTCTGTGCTTTCTGTAACTGTGTGGAGAAGTCTGTCTTGGAATCTGCTGTGAAAGCTTCCTCTGCGACAACCTCAAATCCCTGATTTGCTGCTTCTTTTACGAATGTAGCTTCAATACCGGATGAATATACATCAGAGCTGTCATAGATAACTGCTACTTTTGTTGCAAGTTTGTTCTCACCAATGTACTGTGCGGAAGCTGTTCCCTGATTCGGGTCTGTAAAGCATGCCTGGAATACATTGTCGTTTTCAATGACATCTGTGGAAGAAGCGGATGGTGTGATCTCAAACATACCATCTTCTGCTGTCTTATCTGCAACTGCAATACATGGAGTTGTTGTAACAGTTCCCATCAGAACCTGCATACCCCAGTCTTTTAAAGAGTTATAAGCATTGACAGATTTCTCTGCATCGCTCTGGTCATCTTCTGCTTTGAATTCTACCTGATATCCATTGATACCGCCTGCTTCATTGATCTCATCTACTGCGATCTGTGCGGCATTCATAACTGCGGAACCATAAATTGCTGCTGCACCTGTTGTAGGTCCGATACCACCGATCTTAAATACGCTTCCATCTGCTGCTGCGCTGCCTGTGGAACCGCTCTCCGTTGATGCTGCGCTGCCTGTGCTTCCTGTATCTGCGGATGATCCACATCCTGCGAATGTGCCAACTGCCAGTGCAGCTGCTAAAAACATACTCACTGCTTTCTTCATAATAATCCTCCTTGTTTGCGAAGCAAAAATTAAATTTTATTGAGATAATTTAATTTCTTCTTCTCAACTTTCTTTTTCTTGTAGAGAATCTTATCAAATTTTCTTTTTATGCACAATATTCAGAATCACCTAAATTATTGATGTATTTTAACGTCAAATTATGCAATTTACTCATTATGATAACTTGTGGTTATGTCTTTTATGCAGGTGTGTCATACTATACGATTTTTACGCATAAATATAGTGCTGTATCATATGTTCCAGCTTCTCTCCGCATCCCGCGTAATTGGCTTCCATAGCCAGCGATTCCATCAGATGTTCCTCCAGATATCGCTCTAAAAAGCTGTTGCGGAACTCATTTTCCATCTCTCCGACTTTGCTCTCTTCCTCATGCTGTAGATAATATGCGAGTGCAAAAAAATTTGGCGACCGCCATTCCGATGTATCCTCCAGCAATGCCTGCAGATTTTCCAACTCGCTCCGCAGCATGATCAGATTGATCTTGTCCATATTTGCCGCCATATTTTTGAGTCCGTCGGCTGTGGACTTAAAATCCGGATCATCCTCCCGGATACTGCACTCATGAAAGATCTGATCCAAATGTCCGTTCAGTCTGTCAAGATCACGCTTCACATCCCCGATGGGAATCTCGTTCATATCTTCCATCATATTGATCAGACTTCGCCTTGCAACTGCCATGTGCTCCTGCGAATCCACATATCCCTGCCGCAGGTTTCCACCAAGTTCCAGCGCATCTTTTAATTCCTTCGTCTGTACGTCGACCAGCTTTTTATCTAATTTGCTCGCTAATAATTCTTTGCGGAGTTCTTTTACCTCACGCGTCAACTCTGCTACACGCTTCTGTTCTTCTGTCTTCTCTCCGAAAATCATGCCTGTCTTCTCCTCTTCCACAACTTACGAACATTCAACTAATATTCCCTGCTTAGTATAATCCAAGACAGCAAAACAGGCAATTGCGGCTTTCCGCAACTGCCTGTCTGCTTACTCTAATAACTCTGATGTATAATGCACGCCATCTTTGTCATACAGATCTGTCAGTTCTAATCCTGGATCCGTGTAATACAGCACACTGTCCTTCCCATAAATTGTTTCAATCCCAAGATTGGTCAGATTTTTGACTGCTTCTGTATCCAGCGTATCAGCGATATAAACCGGGCTTACCTTCAAAGCAAGTTCTGCACAGCTGATGTCGTCCGCATAAACTGCCATATTATTGACTGCGGACTTACACAGTCCGTCTGCGGTATCAACATAACGTGTCCTGATATCACCGCTCTTAAATTCATAATAATGATATTTTTCCTTATCCGACATCGGATAATTGTGCAGACTGACAATGCTTTCTGCCCCGTTATAATGCATGACACCAGCAGGATAAATAATATTCCCCTGCCTGTCATATATATTAAAAGAATAATCCGCATTTTCCTCTGCTGTCCCGGAAGTATCCGGATCGGCATTTAATTTTGTAAGTGCAGATGTCAGATCCAGATTTCTCGTAAATCCATCATAGCTTGTCAGCGAACCCAGTGTATAACCGTTCTCTATCATGACATCCGCCACATAATCAGTAATGAAAGCGTTTTTCATCCACGAAAAATCAATGAAATCCGAAATAAAATTATTCTCTGCAAAAGCAAGGTAATCGTCGGATACATACAATTTTACCTGATTGCCTCCGAGCAGTTCGACGTTCACGCCAGACGGATCATTGCTGTAAGCCGCCACCTCTGAAAAATAGGCTGCCACTTCCCCATTCTGGTAAGCATCATAGTTAACTGTCTCCGAGTCATCGTTACAGAAAACCAGATTGTCATATTCTGTATACACAGGTGCCAGATAAATTGCCCGGTTCCCGGTCTCTGCGATCAGTTCAAATGCATGATATAATGCATCATCCACAACCATTGTCTCATTCGGATGCTGATTAAGATCATACACGTTGGTGATCCCTTCAAATGATTCATCGCTGCTGAATATTTTATAAGCATTTACAATGGAATCCGTGTAGAGCAGCGTCAGCGCTTTTTTTTCTGCGGTGGCATTTACGCCCGCTGCTCCGACATAATAGCGGAAGATAAAATCATCTCCACAATGAATTTCAGCGGATGAACCCACTTCAATGTTTGTCCATCCGCTGTCATTTGACATCAATCCATTCAGGGCATAAACAAATGCACCTGAAGCAATCACAAGCAACACGATCACTGCAATGAATCTCTGTCTTGTATTTTTCCCCGAAAGTTCCACCCGCTGCACAGGTCTTACATTCGGAGTATGATTTCGATTGCCACCTCTTACGGTTCTCCCCATATCTTAAATAAACACTGCTGCAAGTGCCAGCAGGAATAATGCAAGGATAACTGCAATTACAATAAATCCTGCGATTGCTCCTTTTTTGCACATCTTGTAGTTACGATAATGTCTGTGTTTCTTGAAGATCATCGCTGCAATAATACCGATGACCGGAAGTAAGAATGAAAGCAGTGCGTACCATGTGCTTCCTGTATCGTGAAGTGGCGGAAGCTGAATCTCATCATGTGCAATATTGTCATGATGTTCCTCTGGTCTCGGCGCATCTTTGTCTAAAATCGTAATTGTTTTTAAAGGTACGTTCTTCTCACGCGTAGCTTTGTATTCTTCAATCTCTTTCTTATTACCAAATACCCAGTGATCATGACCGATACAGACTAACTCCGGTTTGTCTGTACTGTAATCATGAATGGATGGATCATAAGTAAACAACACTTTATTTTTCTCTAACTGCGGATCCGGGATCGGGATCGCAGAGATCAGGGAATGTGTATACGGATGCAATGGGAAATTGAATAATTCTTCTGCATCTGCAATCTCCACGATATCACCTTTGTAAATAACGGCGATACGGTCAGAGATAAATCTGACGATGGAAAGATCATGTGCGATAAATAAATACGTTAAATCTTTTTCTCTCTGGAACTTTTTCAGTAAGTTCAATACCTGCGCACGAATGGATACGTCAAGTGCAGAGATTGGCTCATCGGCAACAACAAGTTCCGGTTCCATAACCATTGCACGGGCTAAACCGATACGCTGACGCTGTCCACCTGAGAACTCATGTGGGTATCTTGTCAGATGTTCCGGCAAAAGACCTACTTCGTTGATCATTTCCTCAACTTTACGCACACGGTCTGCCTCATTCTCATATAAATGGAAGTTATACAGACCTTCGGATACGATGTAATCGACAGTTGCACGCTCATTTAAAGAAGCTGCCGGATCCTGGAATACCATCTGGATGTTACGGATAACTTCGCGATCCAGGGATTTCGGGATTTTCCCGGAAATACGGACACCTTTGTATAAGATTTCTCCGTTTGCCAATGGGTTGACACGGATGACCGCACGGCCGATGGTTGTTTTACCGGAACCGGACTCTCCTACTAATGAGAATGTCTCTCCCTTGTGAATATCAAATGTAGCATTTTTTACAGCACGGACGGCATTTTCGCCTTTTCCGAATGTAATATCCACATTTTTTAAAGATAATAATACTTCTTTACCATTTTCATCAATCGGACCATGCTCTGGTAAATGAGAAGCATGCTCCTGGTTTACTGTGTTTCGATTTAGTTTAGACACGATCTAAATCTCCTATATATTGAATGCTTTAACAAGTTTCTCATGAATGTTCTGGATTCCTTCCGGTTTTTCAACCTTCGGAGCATCCGGGTGTAACAGCCATGTTTTTGCATAATGGGTATCTGTTACTTTGAACATTGGTGGTTCCTCTAAGGTATCGATCTTCATACAGTATGGGTTACGCGGTGCAAATGCATCACCGACGATACTGTTGTAAAGTGAAGGTGGTGTACCTGTGATCGAGTAAAGAGTTGTATTTCTCTCAGCCAGCTGTGGCAGGGAAGAGAGCAATGCCCATGTATATGGATGACGCGGGTCATAGAATACTTCTTCGACTGTACCAACCTCAACGATCTGTCCTGCATATAAGACTGCAACACGGTCTGCGATATTGGCAACCACACCTAAATCATGTGTGATGAATACAATTGTATAATTGAACTCTTTCTGTAAATCCTTTAACAGTTTTAAGATCTGTGCCTGAATGGTAACATCAAGCGCTGTGGTAGGCTCATCACAGATTAAGATCTTTGGCTGGCAGGACAGGGCGATCGCGATAACGATACGCTGTCTCATACCACCGGAATACTGGAACGGATAATCATCAAAACGTGCCTCCGGGTTCGGGATACCAACCTTGTCCATCAGGTCAAGCGCACGAAGCCTTGCCTCGTTCTCGGTACAATCCTGATGTTTCATGATGACAGATGTGATCTGTTTTCCAATCGTGATAATTGGGTTTAAGGATGTCATAGGATCCTGGAATACCGTAGCGATCTTCGTACCACGGATCTGGCTCCAGTCTCTTCCATCCCTGATATTTGCAAGGTTTAAGATACAGATTCCATGTAATCTCTCACTGTTCTCATCCAGATATTTTACGCGGAATGTAACTTTATCAAAAACAGCATTTCTCTGCTCTTCATCACTCAGATCAACGCCAAGCTTCATTGCCTCTTTTAATGCATCCAACAGCGCATTGTTCTGCTTCATACGCTTGCGGAAACCAAAACGTCCGACAGAAAGATATACCTCTTTTGCAAGGATCTCATTTCTCGTTTCTGTCTCTGCTGAGATTGCTGCACTGACTTCCTTCGCATGTTTTGCCTTAAGCTCTGCCATCTTCTTATCAAATTCCTGATTGTATGCAGTATCGTGTGCCAGACTATTTGCACGCTCTTTTACCTTCTGCTCATGCTCTTTCTCGAATGCCCTGATCTTTGTATCCAATTCAGAGATTTTCTTTCCAGCCTCTTTGATCTTATCCTTCTCTTTGGATGGATCGTAAGTCTGTTTCAAGTTGAAGGTATTCGTTCTCTCACGTTTTAACTCAAGGAGTTCTTTTTCATACACTTCTGCTTCTTCCTTGCTTATATCGGCTCTTCTTCTCTTTTCAGACTCTAACTCAAGGATTGCTTTATAAGTATCTGCACCAAACTCCAGTCTGGAATACTCGTCTAATTTTTTCTTATTCTCTGCGATGACTTTCTTTGCATTGTCATTTAATTTTACAACAGTGTCGGAAAGCTCCTCATCACTGAAAATAATCTTGCCGTTATCAATAAATCCGTTGCTGTCTAACATTCCTGCAAATGTTTTTGTAAAAACAGATTTACCGGAACCGGACTCTCCTACGATCGCAATGGATTCATTCTCATAAATATCCAGTGAAACGCCACGGATAGCAGTCAGTACCCTGCCTCGCACGTGGAATTTCACGATCAAATCTTTTACTGATAATAATACTTTTCTATCTTCCATCTACCTAACCTCTACATGTGTGTTCTCGGATCAGATGCATCACCAAGGTTCTGTCCAACGACATATAAAACAATCGTGATAATAGAAGCAACGACTACCGGGCTCCAGAACTCGAACTGCCAGCCAGGGGTAAGCATCGCACTTTCTGACTCGTAAATCAATCTACCAAGTGACATATCTGACATACCCATACCGATATATGCTAAGAACACCTCATAAGAAATATAGGAAGGGATCTCTGTTGCTGCCAGTGTAACGATAACAGATGTCATAAATGGAAGAATATTCTTCAATGCAATTTTAATTGTGCTTGTTCCAAGACATTTTGATGCAAGATTGTACTCTCTGTCTCGGATGATGACTACCTGTGTACGAATAAAGTACGCAATGGAAAGCCAGCCGGTAATGGTCAATGCCAGTACCATGGTCCAGAATCCTGCCTTAAACAACATAACCATAACGGCAATCAATAAAATATATGGGATATTTGCAAGGATGTTATAAACCTCCTGCATCACGATCTCCACTTTTTTGGAAAATCCCCAGATAGATCCGACAACAACACCAACGGAAAGGTTGATTGCTGCACAGATAAATGCAAGGGAAATGGAGATCCTTGATCCAAACCATACGGCATCGAATGTGGACTGTCCGGCTGCACCGGTACCTAAGATCCAGTGAATGTTCATTCCCAGACGTTCGATCGCTGCAGATGGTGACAAGTGTTTGGTTGTCGCATCCATTAAGTTACCAAACTTATCATATTCCACAAATAATGGATAAAGGTAAGTGAATGCGATCAACACACCCAGAATTGCCAAAACAATAATATTAATTTTTTTCTTAAAAAATACACGGAATACAGAATGCCAGTAAGAATATCTTGGCGCTGTAATCTTTTCTGATTCCAGATCACTGTGGTCTACCGGAGCGAATAATTCTTCCTCCGGCATACCGAACTTTTCTAAATCCTGACTCATTTCTAATTACCTGTCCTTTGTTGAGAATGAAATTCTAGGATCAACCATTGCCATTAGGACATCACCTAAAATAAGGGATGTGACTGTTAAAATCGCATAGAACAGTGTTCCACCGACAATAACACCATTATCATATTTGTTGATAGCCTCTGTTAATAAGTTACCAATACCGGGAACGACATACACACGCTCTGTGATGATCGCTCCTGTCAATGCTCCAAGCACTGCTGCAGGGATTCCCTGAATGATCGGGATCGCTGCGTTCTTCAAAATATGTCTGGTGAAAATCTCACCCTCTGTCAGACCACCGGATCTTGCGAATTTGACATAGTCCGAATTCATCTGGTCGATCATATAACGTCTTATCCACTTCATCAGATTTGCTATGGATGGAAGTGCTAACGATACGATTGGCAATATATACATCAGCCTGCTCGGCGATTCCATATCAAAGGTTGTCGGCAGGCCAAAGCTTCCACCGATCGCCTTGAACAGGAAAATATACGCAAGTGATGGTACTGCGATAATAAATACAATATAAAGCGTACCGATCTTATCGACCAGTCTGTCCTTCTTTCTCGCCATAAGGATACCCAGCGGCACACCGATCAGATAAGACATGATAACTGCGATCAGTCCGATCACAAAGGAATAACCCACTTTGGATTTTCCTGTTTTGTATGTTGCAACATTGGTGTAGTCATCCTCATAACGGTCTGCATACAATAAGCTGGATTCTCTGGAACCCTGCATATAGGTTGCAGTGTGCAGATTGTCCGCACTCTCCTCCACAAGACCGGTTGGATAGGTGACAGTTGATTTTATATAAGATCCCTGATGGCTTGTCATCGTACTGAATACATCCACTCCCTGATTTACCGTATAGGATGTTCCAAGATTGATCGTCACAATATTCTGATGAACAAACGGAAACTTGGAATCAAAGTACAGTAAATACTTGTGTGTTGTACCATTGCCAATGATCGCCGGTGAGAATTTTTCCCCACCATAGACAGGATCATGTAACGTAAAGGTGAGACCTCTCTCGCCTACGATGTCTTCTACATTATTAATATCATCAATTGTTATTAAATTTGCAAAATATTTTCCCATACGGGATGCCAATGGGACATCTTTATACGCAAAAAGCTGTTGCTGACCACCGTCGGCATACTTCTTCTTGTTCATCATGACGGCGTCTTTGCGGACTACCGTGTATCCCTGAGACTTATAATACTTTGTGAATTTCTTGACATATTCACTGACCTGCTCAGAATCCTGTGCCTTGGTTCTTCCGAAACCAACCACTGCAGATCGTTCTTCCTCTGTTAATTCTCCACTGCTTACAAGTTCATTCAGCCAGTCAGAGTAGGTGACATAATCCAGATAACCATAATCTTCCCATTTAGAGTATTTATAGGCAACTCTTGCATTATTACTTGTATGTGAATATTTTGTATCCCCTGCAAAAACAAGGTTTCGGTCTAACATTGTGTAGATCATGATCATGACCAGCGCCACAACGATCACGATAGACACTAATCCATGTAATATACGTTTTAATAAATATTTTGTCATAATTGTTCACTCATCAATAGTGCATGGGAGCGGGGATTCCCCGCTCCGATGCAGTGTTGTTATTTCGTAGATACGATTAATAAATACCGATAGATTTGATCATATATCCGGCATATTCTGGCTGGAATGTATCCAGATATGTTGAAGGATCACCATAGTCAGGACCCCATCCGGATAAGTCACAGAAGTCATAGTTCATTTCGTAACCATAGTTCATGTAATATCCGCTGTAGTACCAGTCTGTGTTATCTGCCGCTGCAATTAAGTTTACCTGGACAAGTCCCTGTGTAGAAGCTTCAATAGACTGCTTCAGAGAGTTTGCTCTGTTTGTAAACACTTCGTTGGAAGAAGCATATACAACATCCATCTGGATTGGGTTGTCAGCATCGATTGTAAGACCATCTGCTGCTAACTCTTCTACTGCCTGACTCATTTCTTCCCAGGAGTTATCTGCATTGTACCATCCGTCATATCCGTCGGAAGAACCGGCACCCTCGTTAGCTGTCGGATCCCATACTGTGATCTTAACGCCGTCAGCATCGATCTGATCCTGTACGATCTGTCCATAGTATGTTCCAGCCGGATAAGTTGTTGCTGTTCCGTTGATATCAACTGTTACTTCTTCCTCTAAGGCAACAAAGTTACCCGGTGTGTAAGAGTTTCTCATAGAAGCATATTTCAGATCATCACCAACCTGCTGTGCAAGGTAAGTACCACGATCCAAGCCCATAGCAAGTGCTCTACGGAAGTGGACGTTCTGCATAGCCTGTTTTGTTCTTGCTGCATCTTCCTCTGTCTGTGAAGAAACTGCTTTTGTTGTATCGTTTGCGTTTGCAAACTGATTACGGTTGATATTGAAGAAACCGCTGTATGTTGTTGCATCTGTAAGAGCTACATATGCATAATCATCAAAGTTTCCATCCGCTTTTGCTGCTGCAACAGAAGCTGTGTTAAGACCTGTTCCATCTACAGTTCCTGAAATTGCATCGTTGTATGCTTTTGTCGCATCAGATTGATCATTGTATACCCATGTCAGTGTATGGATATTGATGTGATCTGCATTCCAGTAGGACTCGTTAGCCTGGAATACGATTGTGTTCTTGGATGTAAAGTTCTTAACAACATATGGTCCGCAGTATGCGATAGAATCAGAATCCTTACCATATGTGTAATCTGCTGCATCCGGATCATACTCAACGCCAAACTTACCACCCATGGATTCATAGAAGGATCTGTTCATTGGAGCAAATACGTTGTAACCGAGCATTGTTGTGAAGTATGTGCAAGGAGCTTCCAGATCATACTCTAATGTGTAATCATCAACCGCTTTTACACCAACCTGGCTGAAGTCTGTCACTTCACCGGAGATGTACTGGGATGCGTTTGTGATGATACCCTCAACAAGATACTCAAGACCGCCCTGTGCATCCATCATGTGCTGCATTCCGGCAACAAAGTCATCTGCTGTCACATCAGCAACTTTTCTGCCCTGGGAATCAACCCATGTAGCACCTTTGCGAAGATGGAATGTGTAAGTTAATCCGTCATCAGATACTTCATAGCTCTCTGCTAATGCAGGCTGTAAAGTTCCCTCTCCATCATACTCCATTAATCCATCGTATGTGTTCACGATTGCTTCAGCATCTACAGACTGAGAAGTTGCAAGAATATCCCATGTGGTAGGATCCTGTGTATATAACTGATAATTATAAGTATCTTTGAGCGTGTAACCCTGCTCCTCTAAGTAAGATTTTGCCCATGCTTCATACTCACCTGTTCCTCTTAACTCAGCCCATTTTGCTCTCATTGTGCTGACATCAGAAGCTTTGATCAGCTCTGTTGTGACAACTGCATTATGGAATCTGTCCATATCGTTGCCCCACAGTGTATAGTCAAATGTATAAGGAGCTACACGTGAGATGGAATAGTTACCACCTTTTGACTGTAATGGAAGAACAACTGCTGCCTCCATTAATTTTGCCTCTGCAACTGCCTGGAGAGCAAATTTCTCAGAAACGGTCTGTGCTTCATCCGCTTTCTGGTAAGCTGCCCAGAAATCACCGAGTTCTTTGTCATACAGTTCAGCAGATACTTCTTCATAATTAGCTGGAGCTACTGCTTCTTCGCTGCTGCCTGATTCTGTACCGGCTTCTGTGTCTTCGACAGCATTTGCATCATCTGCGGCATTGTTCTTATTGCCACATGCAGTCATGCTGACTGTCATAGCAAGTACAAGCATAAGGCTTACTACTTTTTTCTTCATAATATTTCCTCCTGTAGAAATAATCTATATAAACGCTTATGCGCTTATATCGCTGTAAACGTACTGTATATCTTTCACAGGCGGACATTTTCCTCCGGCAAATATCTTTTGCCGCGCTATCAATGCACCGCTTTATCGCATTAAATTATTTTCTTACAACCAAAAAAAGTGCCTTTAGACTTCTCTGCCTAATGCACTTGCCAGATACAACTGTCTTTGGTCTGCGTACAGTACCCTTACTATTATACATACGTCTGCGGATTTGTCAATAGTTTTTGATCTTCTACATACTTCCTTTTTACCGTTTTTTTACAAAGAAATCCCCGAAAATCAAGGTTTCCTGACTTTCGGGGATTTTGTTTTCCTGTAAACAATTTCTGTTATTGTTCACTCTTATGTTGTTCCAGTAACGTTTTTTTATCTTTACCAGTACTTTATTCTTACTGTGCTGATTTTGTTGCATACATGAAGTATTTCATTCCGTATACAGTTGCATAAACACCTGTTACGTTAGATTTCTGCATATAAACATCATTGTAATAGTAGATTGGGATAACTGCCCATGTATCCATAAGCATATCCTCTGCCTGATGCATCAGATCAACACGTGCTGCAAAATCAGTTGTTGTACGGATCTGACCGATCAATTCATCATATGCTGTCCAGTCTGGAGAAGAATAAACCGGAGTTCCTTTACCAAGCTGCATATCGTTGTTACCGGAATCAGATGTGAAGATCTCTAACATGTTAACCGGGTCGTTGTAATCTGCAAGCCATCCTTCACGGGCGATTGTGAAGTTACCACTCTTACGATCCTCTAAGAATACGTTCCAGTCTTCGGATTTGATCTCAAGGTTGATACCAAGTAAAGCTACATCCTGCTGTACAGACTCAGCAACTGCGATATGTCCTGTCTGACCAACGTTCTCAACGATGAACTGTGTGTCAACAAGTAAGCTGATCGCTTCACGCATTTTTGCAGCCTGCTCTTCTGTCTTACCGTCAAAGATTGGATCATTTACGTTGAATCCGATGTAGTATGTTCCAAGGTTATCTAAGATACCGAATTCAGGATTGATTCCGTTTAAGGAAGAAATCTCATCGTTTGGTACAGTATCAATATAATCAAGGTCTCCACTGTTGTATGCAGCGTAGATTGCTGTATCATCTGCACTTAACATGAAGTGAAGTTCATCCATTGTTACGTTCTAACACTTTATCACTCTAATTTGTATACTTGTATTATAAATGGATTCTGCATTTGTCAACAAAAATTTGTTTATCTGGAAACAAAACTTTTGAAGGCAGCCTTTTTAGCAGGATTTCCAATTTCAATAGAAATACATGCAAAAAAGGCAGGGACACCCCAGATTAGGGGCCTTTCCCTGCCTTATCACACTATTCGGTTCTCACTTATTATCTTTCAGATTTCTCTCTGAATCTGTTACTTATTAAAAGCCTTTTTTTCGAATTTGTCAACAAGATTTTTGATGCATCCATCTTCAAACGGACTCGTGAGTCCTGCCTCGACAATTACATTTGTAAAGAAATCTCTTGCAGAAAGATTGCAAAGCTTATAGTAATTATCCCACGCCTTTTTGAAATCCTCGTCCATCATCACTTTAAACTGCATTGCGCACACACTTGCCAGACAGTAATCAATATAATAGAACGGACTGCCGAAAATATGCGGCTGTTTCTGCCAGAATCCGCCGTTGCCAAAGAACGGATCATTTTCATAATCCATATGCGGACGATATACCTTTTCAAGATCTGCCCAGACTGCCTTGCGCTCTGCCGGTGTCATTTCCGGTTTTTCATAGACGATATGCTGGAACTCATCTACCATGCAGCCGTACGGAACAAATGCAGAGGAATCCTCCAGATGCATTTTCAGATAATCGTCTTTTCTGTCGCCAAAGAACAATTCCATCCAGTTATACGTGAAATATTCCATAGACATGGAGTGGATCTCAGCTGTCTCCATTGTAATATCGGCAAACTCGCGGATTTCTTCATCTCTCAGTAGATACCCCTGGAATGCATGACCGCACTCATGCGTGATCACATCCACATCCCCGCTTGTTCCGTTGAAATTTGCAAAAATAAACGGCGACTTGAAGTTCGGAATATATGTCATATAGCCACCCTGTCGCTTCGTCTTTCTTCCGAGCACATCAAACAGCTCGTTTTCCATCATAAAATCAAAAAATTCCTTTGTCTGTGGAGACAGTTCGCCATACATCTTCTGTCCTGCTGCAAGAATTTCCTCCGGTGTTCCCTTTGGAGCCGGATTTCCATTGGTGAAATACACGTCTGTGTCAATATAGGAAAGTTTATCCACACCAATGCGCGCTCTGCGCTGTTCGTGAAGCTTATTGGCAAAAGGCACAAAATACTCTTTGACCTGTTTTCTGAAATTTTCCACCATTGCCTTGTCATAGCAGTTACGGTTCATACGGTAATAGCCAAGCTCCACATAATTTTCATAGCCAAGCTGTCTTGCCTGCTCGGTTCTGTTTTTTACCATTTTATCGTAAATCTCGTCAATCTCATCCGTCACAGACTGGAAATATTCGCTGACTGCCTTCCACGCTTTTCTCCGCACCTCACGATCCGGGCTTGTCTGGAATTTACGCATCAGGGAAAGATTATAAACTTCTCCTTCAAATGGGATTTTTGCAGTCGCGATTAGTTTGCTGTAACGGCTGCTCAGTGCATTTTCTTCCTGCATCAGTGGAATGATTTTCTCATCAAATGCTTTGTTGGCAATCTCAATATTTTTGAAGGTCACTTTTCCGATCTTGCTCTCTAAATAGTCACGATAAGGTGAGTCATACAGCACTTTTCCATACTCGTTCTCGTACTGGCTGATAATTGGTCCGACCTCATCATAGAAATCGCTTTCCTTCTCGTAAAATTCATCTGTCGTATCAATATCGTGGCGGATCATGGCTAATTCCATGCTCGTCTGGATATCCGCAGTGAACCTATAATATTCCCGGTGGATCTCAAACTGCTCCTCACCGCTTTTCGCATTCTTCGTGCGCTCAATAATGCTTTTGTATTCTTTTTCTACTTCTTCCATATTAATGCGCTTATATGGCATTTCTGAAAATTTCATAATGAATGTTCTCCTTGTGCTTGTTGCTTATGTGTCTGTGTTTTATTATATATACGATATTGGTATTTTACTATCTTTTTTTTGAAAATATATTATAATGAATTATGAAAAATATAATAGAAATCGGAGTTTCGTATGATCACAACAGAAGATATTTTAAATATGAATTTTTATAAAAAAGAAAAGTTTACCGGAAGTTATAAAGGGATGCGCTATCTTGTAAAAAAAGAAAAAGATGACGCAGAAAATGATATTTTCCGCGCCACCGTCTGGCCTGGTCCTTATAATTTTGCAACCACTCCTGACGACCAGAAGCTTTCCGCAGCTTTTCCATTCACCGAAGAAGGAAAGCAACAGGCAGTCGACTGGATGAATAAACAGTGGAGTTCAAGAAAAGAGTGGGGTGTTATCATGCACTCATAAATGCGGGTGACAGGACTTGAACCTGCACGTCGGGGACACTAGAACCTAAATCTAGCGCGTCTGCCAATTCCGCCACACCCGCAAAACTGCTTTCCAAGTATAACTTATTTATCTATAAATTGCAACTGTTTTGTTGATTTTAATGATAAGGTAAAAAATCAGACATCGAGGATTCGGTCTCCGCTTCTGCTCCGGTCGTTGCTAAACAGGCGCCACTGGCGCCTAGCACCCCGAACAACTACGTTGTCCGGGGTGCTAGTCTCTCGCTGTTCCTAAGAATAAGAAAAACGCCGTTCATACGAACGACGTTTTTCTTATTCTAATGAGACATCGGGGATTCGAACCCCGGACAACTTGATTAAAAGTCAAGTGCTCTACCAACTGAGCTAATATCCCATATTAAGCTGGGCTAGCAGGATTCGAACCTGCGAATGCTGGAATCAAAATCCAGTGCCTTACCGCTTGGCGATAGCCCAACAAAGAAATTTGCTGCACCTATCGCAACATTTTCACAATAAAACCTATGCTTTATTGTAAGGGTGGATACAGGGATTCGAACCCTGGGCCTCCAGAGCCACAATCTGGCGCGC
>OGFI01000063.1_pt1 | contig 90501 bp, 66 predicted proteins | sample 1570901 | NCBI WGS metagenome assembly OGFI01 (sample SAMEA2582018, study PRJEB24529) | metagenome | biome: Human gut stool | place: China | collected 2011 | reverse complement strand
GATAAACGCTGAAGGCATCTAAGCGTGAAGCCCCCCTCAAGATGAGATATCCCTCAGAAATGAGTAAGACCCCTTGAAGACTACGAGGTAGATAGGAATGAGGTGTAAGCACAGCAATGTGTTCAGCTGACATTTACTAATCGGTCGAGGGCTTGACCAAAGGTTTTGGATAGGAAAAGGATGTAAGTTAAGGTATAAGAGATAGAGTTTCAGTGTTCGGTTTTGAAGGAATAAATTAAAAACGATAGCTTTCTGCTATCGTTTTTTTTATGCATTAATTTCAGATAATTGTTTCTTTTTTTAAAATATATGTTATAATTAATTGAGAAAGTAGTAAAAGGCTGCATTGCAGGCTTCTTAAAATATATGGCATAAAGAATATGGCATAAAGAACAAAAGCAGCGGGAAGGGCACAGGAGTAAGTATGGATACTAAGATATTACTTGAAAACGGAACAAATGAATTGGAGATTCTGGAGTTTACCCTGGCAGGTAATTCCTACGGAATTAATGTTGCCAAGATCAAAGAGATCATCACCTATCAGCCAGTAACACCGGTTCCGAATTCACATCCCAGTATTGAAGGTATTTTCATGCCGAGAGATACTATGATCACCGCCATTGATCTGAAGAATTGTCTGGGGCGTGGTGAATCTGAGAAAAAAGGATTATTTATCGTTACCAACTTTAATAAGCTGGATATTGCATTCCATGTAGAATCTGTATTAGGTATTCACAGAGTAAGCTGGAGAGATATTATTAAGCCGGATATCACCATTTCTGCAGCAGATGAGAGTGTTGCTACCGGCATTATCAAGAAGAATGACAAGCTGATCATTATTCTGGATTTCGAGAAGATCGTATCTGACATCAATCCGGAGACAGGACTGAAGATGTCCGAACTAAATGAACTGGGAGAGCGTACAAGAAGCTCTGTTCCTATTCTGATTGCAGAGGATTCCCCTCTGCTTAACAAGCTGATTGTAGATTCCCTGAAGGCAGCCGGCTATGTAAATCTGATCCATACAGAGAACGGTCAGAAAGCATATGATGTTATTACGCAGTGCAAAGAGGATGGTACACTGGATCAGCATGTTCGTTGTATCATCACCGATATTGAGATGCCGGAAATGGATGGTCACAGACTGACCAAGCTTGTGAAGAGCGATGATGCGACCAAGGACATTCCTATTATCATTTTCTCATCACTGGTTAATGATGACATGAAGAGAAAGGGAGAGGCTTTGGGAGCAGATGCACAGCTTTCCAAACCCGAGATCGGTAATCTGGTAAGAATTGTGGACGAACTGGTAGCAGAGAAGCATTTAGACAGATAGTAAGTTTAGAGAAGCAAAAAGGCTGGGATAGTCCCAGCCTTTTGCTATAATATCAGGATACAGTTATGGATAAACAAACAGAAGAAATTCTTCAGAAAATTGAAGAAGCGGAATATGTGCTGGTGGGCCTGGGACAGGAGTTTGACATGGAATTTTTCCTGCAAAGCAGAGAAGATTACCGCAGAATCCGGGAAGAGTTACAACAGCAGAATGTACTTTGGCTTTTGCCTTATGTGGAAGAACAATTCCGCAGACAGTATTTGCCGGAGATGGAAGCAGAGATCGAGAAGGGATTGCAGAAGCTGGCAAAAGTATTGGAAAAAAAGAGTTATTTTGTGGTTTCATCTTCGCTGAATCATAAATTGGCAGAGGTTCCCTGGAAAAAAATGTTATTGAAAAAAGAGCGATTCGTGGCACCCTGTGGAGACTGGACGAAAAAACAGTGCCCGGACGGGTGTGAGGAAGGCATCCAGACAGTGACAGAAGCAGATGAGGAACAATTGCAGGAGAGTTTTAAGAAGCTGCAGACTAACGGGTTTTCGGTCCCGGATTTGGGAAAATGTCCAAAGTGCGGGAAAAAGTTGGTACTCAACAATGTCTATGCCGGCCGATACGATGAAAAAGGATATTTGAAAACCTGGACAGAATATCAGAACTGGCTGCAAAATACCTTGAATCATAAAATGGTGTTGTTGGAGATTGGGGAGGGGAACCGTTTTCCTACGATTATACGTTCCCCTTTTGAGAGAATCGCTTTGCTTCAACAAAAAGCAGACCTTTATTGTATAGATGGAGAACAAAATCCCATTGCCTGGCTGCTCAGCCTGTGTTAAACTTAACATGCTAGTAACTTGTGAGAAAGCGGAGGAATGACATATGCCTTCACAGGAGGAATACCTGGATAATTTATTAAAAGGAATTGAAACAGAAAATACGGAAACAGAGGTTACAAAGGAGCCGAAAATGACCGGGACGGAGGAAGAAACTGCCAAAGCACCGGAAACGCCGGAGCCTGTGGAAGAGAGTGGAACTCAGGTCGATATGAGCGATATGGATGATCTGCTGCAGTCGGCGCTGGATGCTCAAAAAGCTGATTCATCAGAGCAGGAAACGGAAGCAAGTCAGCCTGTAGCGGAAAATACAGCCATTCTTCCAGAGGAGACAGCGTCTATGTCTGAGGATGAAATTAACAGGCTATTGCAGCAGAGCCAGGAGCAATCCGGGGATGCTCCGGCACAGGAGAGCAACGATGCTAATGACGATCTGATCAAAATGTTGGAGAATGCGGATGACGAGGGATTGTCAAATATTCTGGATCAGGTGACACCGGAGACTGCACAGCCGGAGGAAACAGCAGAGCGGGAAGAAGACAACGGCAAGCGCGGAAAAAAGAAAAAAGAAAAGAAAAAGAAGGAAAAGAAGCTGGGATTTTTTGAACGGTTTAAGAAGAAATCCAAGGAAGAACCGGAAGTAGCACCGGATGAGACAGAATCAGCACAGCCTGCGGGAGAGGAAGTTACATCGGATATCCCGGAAACTGTGCCGGATGATCTTGCGGATCTGTCTTCCCTGAAGGATGGCATGGATGATACAGACAAAACACCGATGGCGGCTTCTGACAACACGGAAAGTGTAGAAAGTACGGAAAATGCTGCGGAAAACGGAGATGCAGGAGGCCTGGATGACGATCTGGACGCTTTACTGGCGGGAGCATTTCCGGAGCAGTCGGAGAACAGCACGGATAATGCATCCGGAGAACCGGAATCTGCAGATGTGATGGATATTCTGAAGGCTGCAGGCGCAGACATCATGGATGAGCCGGAACAGAAGAAAGAGAAAAAAGGCTTTTTTGCCAAATTATTAGATCTGTTCACCGAGGAGGACGAGGAAGAAGAGGAAGCGGATCAGTTGCAGCTGTCCGATGAGAACAAGAAGATCCTGGAAGAGATGGACAAGGGCGGCAAGAACAAGAAGGGAAAAAAACAGAAAAAGCCTAAAAAAGAAAAGCAGCCCAAGCCCAAGAAACCGGCAAAAGAAAAAAAGAAAAAAGAAAAGCCGGAAAAGGAAGATAAGCCGTCAGTATCGGAGAAAAAGCTTTCTCCGAAGAAAATCCTCCCGATTGTAGTGGTATGTATTTCTCTGGGGGCGGTGATTCTGTTGCTGGGTAACTTCCTGGCGGATTATACCGCGAAGCGCAGCGGTAGAGAAGCTTACTATGCCGGAGATTATCAGACCTGTTACCAGAATCTGATGGGCAAGGAACTGGATGAGACAGAACAGGTGATGTACAGTCAGTCCGAGAGTATTCTGACCATCCGTATGTGGCTGCGGGAGTACGAAGTATTCGTAAACGAAGGCTCTGAATTGGAGGCATTGGACAGCCTGCTTCAGGCAGTCAGGGATTACCCGACATTGTTAAATTATGCGACACAGTGGAATGCGCAGGATGAGGTAAGTCTGGCATTCCAGGATATTTTGAATATCCTTTCCCAGAAATATCAGTTAAGTCAGGAAGAGGCACAACAGATTGCGGATATTTCCGATAATGTAGAATATACGAAGAATGTAATGTTGGTTCTGCAAAGGCTGGGACTGGGATTCTGGGAGTTCCCGCAGGGAACGGTAACGGAGGAAACATCTGCACCTAATACGGAGGAGGCGCCCGCACAGCTGCCGGATCCTCTCCCCGAGGAAAAGGAGATACAGCAATGATCACAGTGCTCGACTATGATGCTGGCAACATAAAGAGTGTAGAAAAGGCATTGGATTTTCTGGGAGAAGAGGTGAAGATTACCAGAGACAGAGAGGAAATCCTGTCCGCAGACGGTGTGATCCTGCCGGGTGTGGGAGCGTTCGGTGATGCCATGGAAAAACTGCACCAGTACGGACTGGTGGATGTCATTCATGAAGTAGTGGACAGGCAGATCCCTTTTCTGGGAATCTGTCTGGGCTTACAGCTGATGTTTGAGAGTAGTGAGGAGACACCGGGAGTAGAGGGACTGCACCTGTTAGACGGTAAGATCCGAAGGATTCCTGCGGCAGAAGAACTGAAGATTCCGCATATTGGCTGGAATGACCTTACTTTTCCCAATGAAGGAAGACTTTTCCGGGGCGTGGAAGAGCATTCCTATGTATATTTTGTACATTCCTATTATCTGGAGGCAGCAGATCCTTCCATTGTTACTGCCACCACAGAATATGGAACTTTGATTCATGCTTCCGTGGAAAAGGGTAATATTTTTGCCTGTCAGTTCCATCCCGAGAAAAGTTCCCGGGTGGGAATGAAAATTCTGCAGAATTTCATAGAGATCACACAAGAGTTCCGGGAAAAAGATAAGCAGGGAGGAAGATGATATGCATACCAAAAGAGTAATTCCCTGTCTGGATGTGAAGGATGGCAGAGTAGTAAAAGGTGTGAATTTTGTGAATTTCCGGGATGCCGGAGATCCGTCGGAGGTAGCATCTGCTTATGATGCAGCCGGTGCGGACGAAGTGGTATTTTTGGACATTACGGCTTCTGCAGACAGTAGAGCAACGCAGTTAGAGTGGGTGCGGAAGGTAGCCAGCAAGGTATTTATTCCTTTCACTGTAGGCGGAGGAATCCGTACCGTGGATGATTTTAAGGCGATATTGAGAGAAGGAGCAGACAAGATTTCTGTGAATTCCGCAGCCATTATGAATCCGCAGCTGATCAGTGATGCAGCAGAGAAATTTGGCAGTCAGTGTGTGGTGGTCGCTATCGATGCCAAGAAGCGGGCAGACGGCGGTGGTTGGAATATTTATAAAAACGGTGGTCGTGTGGATATGGGCATGGACGCTGTGGAGTGGGCCAGAACCGCAGAGAAGATGGGAGCCGGAGAGATCCTGCTGACCAGCATGGACGGTGACGGCACGAAGGAAGGCTATGATCTGGAGCTGACCAGGGCTGTGGCAGAGAGTGTAAGCATTCCGGTCATTGCATCCGGCGGTGCTGGACAGTTGTCTCATTTCTATGATGCTCTGACAGAGGGAAAGGCAGAGGCAGTTCTGGCGGCATCTCTGTTCCATTACAAAGAATTAGAGATCAGGCAGGTGAAAGAATACCTGCGGGAAAAAGGAATCAGTGTCCGTCTCTAGGGACGACAGGGAGGATTTGACTATGGCAATGATCACGAATGACTGGCTGACGGCTTTGGGCGGAGAATTCCACAAGCCTTATTACAGACAGCTTTTTGAATTTGTCAAAAATGAATACAACACCACCGTGGTTTTCCCACCGGCGGATGATATTTTCAATGCATTTCATCTGACGCCGTTAAGCAAGGTAAAAGTGGTGATTTTAGGACAGGATCCTTATCATAATGTGGGACAGGCTCATGGACTGTGCTTCTCGGTGAAACCGGATGTAGAGATTCCCCCTTCTCTGGTGAATATTTATCAGGAACTTCACGATGATCTGGGATGCTATATCCCTAACAATGGTTATCTTGTAAAATGGGCCGAGCAGGGTGTCCTGATGCTCAATACGGTGCTTACCGTGCGGGCACACGTGGCCAATTCCCATCACGGGAAAGGTTGGGAAGAGTTTACAGATGCCGCCATCCGGGCACTGAATGCACAGGATCGTCCCATTGTGTTTATCCTGTGGGGCAGACCTGCCCAGATGAAGAAAGCTATGTTGAACAATCCCAATCATCTGATCTTAGAGGCCCCTCATCCCAGCCCCCTGTCTGCCTACCGCGGTTTCTTCGGCAGCAGACCTTTCAGCAAGACCAACAACTTCTTGAAAGAACATGGCGTGGAGCCCATCGACTGGCAGATTGAAAATGTGTAAATTGTGAGTTACGAGCCATGCAAAAATAGAGTGGAACACCTCGATGGGCGCTTGCGCACAAGCGAGGCTGGTTCACTCTATTTTTGCATGGCTCGTAACGTAGTGCCGCCATACCCTCCACGAACGTCCGCCTGTCGCGAACGTCCTGTTCGCATCACCCTGATTTTCAGCACTTTTCGAGAAAATGTCACCATCGTCCGACAAACATCCCCGGAAGGATATTCCATCCGCTGCGGACGTTCTGCTTTTTTCATAATATCTGTACACCATAGGCATTTCTGCTGCAGCCATTTCTATTGCTTTGGTGCAAATCGCATTAAAATAGCAAAATCAGTACAAAAAAACCTCTAAATCAAACATTTTTTGTACTGATTTTATTATTTTTCCTATTTTAGCGAAAATAAGCTCTTATAAAAGGCCAAAATCTCCTGTTTTTGTATTTTTTTAGCAAAAAAGGACGTTTTTAATACAAACAGAACTCCCGGAGGAGTGGCATCACTTTCTATTTCTTTACTGACATCTTTTCTCAATAAGTATTTCCCCTATTGACAAAACAAGGAATCCTTACTATAGTGTTCCTGTAAAGAACTACTAAAAGGAGTACCTATGGAAGAAGCGGCAATCATAGAACAACTTATCCTGTTCGGACTGAGCAGGCAGGAGGCTGTCATTTACCTGTGTCTTCTTCAAAATGAAGAACTGACAGGCTATGAGGTGGCGAAGCTGACGGGGATTTCCAGATCCAATGTCTATAATGGACTGGCATCGTTGGTGGAGCATGGAGCTGCTTATGTGATCGAAGGAACCTCCTCAAAATATCTGGCTGTAGCATTATCCGAGTTCTGCGATAACCGGATCCGGTATCTGCGGAAAGCAAAAGAACGTCTGGTGGCGGATGGCCCCAGGAAAAATTTACCTAGAGAAGGCTATATCACCATCGAAGGCTATGACCACATCTGTGACAAGATCCGGCACATGCTTCTGGGTGCCGAGAAGCGTATTTATTTTTCCGCAACAGGTGAATTCCTGGAGCAATGGTCGGAGGAGATCAGGGAGCTGGTCCGGGCACAGAAAAAAGTGGTGCTGATTTCAGAAGACAACAGAGAACCTTTTCCGGAAGATGCGGAATTAAAGGCCGGGATCATAGAATACCTGGTGCCGGAGCATTTCAGAGAGCCTAAGGAAGAGGAACAGCAGATGGATCAGATCCGTCTCATCATAGATTCCGAGTACATTCTCACCGGTACGGTGACGGGAAAGAGCAGTGATACCTGCCTTTACAGTGGCCAGAAGAATTTTGTCAGAGTCTTCAAGGATGCCATGCGCAACGAGATCGCCCTCATTCGGTTGAAGCAGGGTGAGCAATAATTATGTAGAAAACGCTTTTACCGGGTGGAAACGGCCGCAGCGTTCTCATAAATAGGATAAAATAGAAAGGGATAGAAAAATGAGTATCAGAGTCGCAATTTTAGGTTATGGTAACTTAGGAAAAGGAATGGAATGTGCAGTAAAGCAGAATGATGACATGGAGCTGGTAGCCGTATTTACCAGAAGAGATCCTGCTACAGTAAAGACTTTAACAGATGTGAAGGTTTATAATGTAGATCAGTTACTGTCCATGCAGGACAAGATCGATGTCCTGGTGCTGTGCGGAGGCTCCGCAACCGATCTGCCCAAACAGACCGCAGAGTATGCAAAATATTTCAACGTGGTAGACAGCTTTGATACCCATGCGAAGATCCCCGAGCATTTCGCACAGGTAGATGCTGCAGCAAAAGAGGGCGGTAAGGTAGCCATGATTTCCGTAGGCTGGGATCCCGGTATGTTCTCCCTGAACAGACTGTATGCCAATGCCATTTTAAGAGACGGCAGCGATTATACCTTCTGGGGTAAGGGTGTCAGCCAGGGACATTCCGATGCCATCCGTCGTATCCCCGGTGTCAAAGATGCCAAGCAGTATACCATTCCCGTAGAGTCCGCACTGGAAGCTGTCAGAAACTGTGAGAATCCGGTTCTGACCACCAGACAGAAGCATACCAGAGAGTGCTTTGTGGTAGCGGAAGAGGGCGCAGACAAAGCACAGATCGAAGAGCAGATCAAGACCATGCCCAACTATTTTGCAGATTATGATACTACTGTACATTTCATCACTGAGGAAGAACTGCAGAGAGATCACGCAGGTATCCCTCACGGCGGATTTGTACTGCGTACCGGCAAGACCGGCTTAAACGGTGAGCACAACCATGTGATCGAGTACAGCTTAAAGCTGGATTCCAACCCGGAGTTCACTTCCTGCGTACTGACCGCTTATGCAAGAGCTGCTTACCGCATGAATCAGGAAGGCCAGAAGGGCTGCAAGACCGTATTTGATGTGGCACCTGCTTATCTGAGCACTCTGACTCCGGAAGAGATGAGAAGCACTTTACTGTAAATAAGATAGATGCAGAGGAGATACTTATGGAAAAAAAGGCATTTGTTACCAAAGAAATGATCGAAAAGATCGCAGAAAAATATCCCACACCGTTTCATATCTATGATGAAAAGGGAATCCGGGAGAATGCGAAGGCGCTGAAGGAGGCTTTTGCGTGGAACAAGGGCTACAAGGAGTTCTTTGCGGTAAAGGCGACTCCCAACCCTTTTCTGATCAACATCTTAAGAGATTACGGCTGTGGATGTGACTGCTCCTCTCTGACAGAGCTGATGCTCAGCAATGCTATGGGGGTAAAGGGAGAGGACATTATGTTCTCCTCCAACGATACCCCGGCCCATGAATTCGAATATGCGGCAAAAATCGGTGCCACCATCAATCTGGATGACATCACCCATATCGATTTTCTGGAGAAGACCATCGGTTATCTGCCCAAGACCCTGAGCTGCCGTTACAATCCCGGCGGATATTTTTCCATCAGCAATAACATCATGGACAATCCGGGCGATGCTAAATACGGTTTCACCACGGAGCAGATGTTTGAGGGATATAAGATCCTGAAGGCAAAGGGTGTGGAGAATTTCGGTATCCATTCTTTTCTGGCCAGTAACACGGTAACGAATGACTATTATCCCACTCTGGCAAGAGAACTGTTCGAACTGGCAGTAAAGCTGAAAGAGGAGACCGGCGCACACATTACCTTCATCAATCTGTCCGGTGGTATCGGTATTCCTTACCGTCCGGATCAGGAACCCAACGACATCAGAGTCATCGGCGAAGGCGTGCGTAAGGTATATGAGGAAGTTCTGGTACCGGCAGGCATGGGTGATGTGGCAATCTACACAGAGCTTGGTCGTTATATGATGGCACCTTACGGACATCTGGTGACCCAGGTCATCCATGAGAAGCATACTCATAAGGAATACATCGGTGTGGATGCCTGTGCCGTGAATCTGATGCGTCCCGCCATGTACGGCGCTTACCATCACATCACTGTACTGGGCAAGGAAAACGAGCCCTGCGACCACAAGTACGATGTGACCGGTTCCCTGTGCGAGAACAACGACAAATTCGCCATCGACCGGATGCTGCCGAAGATCGATATCGGTGACTATATTGCCATCCACGATACCGGTGCACACGGTTTTGCCATGGGTTACAATTACAACGGTAAGCTGAAATCCGCAGAGCTTCTGCTGAAGGAAGACGGCAGCGTGGAACTGATCCGCCGTGCCGAGACACCGAAGGATTATTTTGCAACCTTTGACTGTTTCGATATTTATAATAAGATTAATTTTGACGCATAACACTTACCCATAGGAGGTTGGCGTGACTGCTTGCAGGCAAAGCAGACCTCCTATGAGGGAAGTGAACGAACATGAGCAAGAAGGGCGATAGCCCGGAATGCGAATGGGCGATATAGGAGGATACGAAGCAATGAAATATCCGAAACATATACAGCGGAGAGGGACCATTGGATTTGTGGCCCCTTCTTTTGGCTGTCAGATAGAACCTTATTACACTGCCTTTGGCAATGCCCAGAAGAAATTCCGGGAAATGGGCTATCAGTTACAATTAGGCCCCAACTGTTATGCCGGAGAGGGCATCGGTATCAGTAACACCCCCGAAAAATGCGGGCAGGAGCTGACGGATTACTATTGCAGCCCGGAAAATGACTGTCTGATCTCCTGCGGTGGCGGAGAACTGATGTGCGAGACCATGAGCCATGTGGATTTTGAGCGTCTGCAGGCAGCAGAGCCCAAGTGGTATCTGGGGTATTCTGACAATACCAACATGACCTATCTGCTGGCAACCATCTGTGATACCGCCTCCGTCTACGGCCCCTGCGCGGCCGCTTTTGGCATGGAGCCCTGGCATGCATCCCTGAAAGATGCCTTCGGAATATTGACCGGAGAGACCAAAGAGGTGCATGGATATGACAAGTGGGAAAAGGAGTCTCTGAAAAATGAAGAACAGCCTCTGTTGTCCTATAACACCACGGAATCCAGAGTGCTGAAAAAGTATCTTGGCAGACAGACAGCAGAAGAGGAACCGGAGATCCGCTTTTCAGGTCGGTTGCTGGGCGGCTGTATGGATTGTCTGGTGAATCTACTGGGAACCCGGTTTGATAAGACACAGGATTTTCTGGAAAAGTATAAAGAGGACGGAATCATCTGGTTCCTGGAAGCCTGTGACCTGAATGTTTTTGCCATCCGCAGAGCCATGTGGCAGATGGAGGAAGCCGGATGGTTTCAGTATGTCAAAGGTTTTCTCATCGGAAGACCGTTGTGTTTCGGACAGGAGATGATGGGACTGGATCAGTACCAGGCAGTTCTGGCCGTGGCGGGAGAGAAGAATGTTCCCGTGATCATGGATGTGGATCTGGGACATCTGGCACCCATGATGCCGATTGTCACCGGAAGCTGTGCGGAAGTACAGGTACAGGGCAATGATGTCACCCTCCGTTATGACTATCGGTAAAAATGTATAAATTCATAGAAAAAGTGTAGAAATAAGAAAAGGCTCATCCCAAACGGGAGAGCCTTTTCGTGCGTCTATGGAACGCTCTATTCGTCGAAAACGATATTAGCAGCCAAAATTGAAGTAGCCGCAGAATGCATTCAACCACTGAGAACAGTTAATGAATTTGAAACACATACTTTCTTCCTCCTTTTCCTGTTGCCTGGTGTTCGGTTACGTCTGTGTTAGCTAAGCACAAATGAATTGTAACAATTTTGTAACAATTAATCCATAGGAGATGATTGGAAAAAAATTAGAAAAAGCAGGAAATGCGATGTGGTGTTATAAAAATACAAAAAGAAAGCGCAGAACCGATTCGATTCTGCACTAACTGCCGGCAATGGGACTTGAACCCATACGGTGTTGCCACCAACAGATTTTGAGTCTGCCTCGTCTGCCATTCCGACACGCCGGCATTCAAACACTCACAACAGAGATTATCTTATCATAGATTAAAAAAGTTGACAAGAGTTTTTTTCTGGAATCTTGCTACTATTTTTCTAGTCTTTTTACACAAGATGTTGTATAGTAGAAGTGTATGAGTATATGGGAACGCAATCTGTAGAACTGTTTTGGAATAGGGTGGAAGCATGAATTGCAAAGAATTTGAAAAGAATATTCCTGATTTCATTGCAGGAAAACTGGATTTTCAGACCTTGCAGGAATTCGGGGAGCATATGCGGGAATGCCCGGGCTGCAAGGAGGAATTGGTGATTCAGTTCCTTGTAACGGAAGGTATGCAGCGTCTGGAAGACGGCGATGCTTTTGACTTGCAGAGAGAACTGGAACTGAGACTTGCGGAAGCAAAGCGCAAGGTAAGATTTCATATGGCTTTTCTGAAGACAGGGGCCGTACTGGAAGTGCTGACGGTGATTTTTCTTATGGGATTTCTGGGATGGATCATCTCTTAGCGACACCTGATAGAATCAAGAGGACAGAATTAAGATAGGATAGACAGAGTATGAGTCAGAAACTGGTATTGATCGACGGACACAGTATATTGAACCGGGCATTCTACGGAGTGCCGGATCTGAGTAATGCAGAGGGACTGCACACAAATGCCATTTATGGTTTTTTGAATATTATGTTTAAAATTCTGGAGGAGGAAAAGCCGGAATATCTGGCAGTGGCTTTTGATGTTCATGCACCGACTTTCCGCCACAAGATGTATGAGGCTTACAAGGGAACGAGAAAGCCTATGCCGGAGGAATTGCGGGAGCAGGTGCCCGTCATGAAGGAAATCCTGAAGGCCATGCATATTACCATTATGGAGCAGGCGGGACTGGAAGCAGATGACATTCTTGGAACGCTTGCCAAAAAAGCAGAGCAGGCCGGATTGGAAGTATCACTGGTCTCCGGGGACAGAGATCTGCTGCAGATTGCCACGGATCATATCAAGATCCGGATTCCGAAGACGAAGCAGGGCAGAACGGAGATCGAGGATTATTATGCCGCAGATGTACTGGCTGCCTATCAGGTGACTCCGTTACAGTTTATCGAACTGAAAGCCCTGATGGGAGATACCGCCGATAATATTCCAGGAGTGCCGAAGGTGGGAGAGAAAACCGCACAGGCACTGATGGTGGAGTACGGTTCTCTGGATAATATTTATGCCCATGTGGAAGAAATCTCGAAAAAAAGTATCCGGGAATCCCTGATCGAGCATAAGGATCTGGCAGATCTGAGCAAGACGCTGGCAACGATCAAGACCGACTGCGAATTGCAGTTGGATTACGAACAGGCCAGAGCAGAGGGGTTCTATACCCCGGAAGCCTATACCTTGTGCAAACGTCTGGAATTCAAAAATCTGTTGGGAAGATTTGAAAAAGATGCCGCCGCCAATGACAGCAAGATCGCAGAAAGCTTCCGACAGATTGAAGATAAAAAAGAATTTTTACAATATCTGAAAAAAGCGCAGAAACAAAAGGAGATCGGCCTGTGGCTGATCACGGAACCAGTGGATGCTACTACGAAAAAAGAAGAATTGCTGGGGGTGGCATTGTCTGTGTCCGATGAGGAGACGGTATTTTATGCCCTGACCCATGAAAAGGAACCGGAAGGGCAGTTAAGTCTGTTTGCGGAAGCGGTGGAATCTGTGGATGACACCGCAGAGATCACGGAAGCTCTACAGGAACTTTCCGCAGGTACGGATACACAGATCGCTACCTTTGATGTGAAGCACCAGTATGACTATCTGGACCGCAGCAGTACAGAACAGTATTTTGACGTATTGATCGCGGCGTATCTGCTGAATCCTCTGAAGAATGATTATGACATGGAGGCCATTGCTTCGGAGCATCTGGGAATTCTGATCCCGGGCAGAGCGGAAGTATTCGGCAAGAGAGATTTCCGGACACTGCTTTCCGAGGACGCCGGGAAAGCCATGGAGTATGCGTGCTACGGAGCCTATGTCTCCCGGAAAGGCAAAAAAGTCCTGAAGGACAAGCTGGAGGCAGCAGGCATGAAATGTCTCATGGAGGAGATGGAGATGCCTCTTTCACTGGTACTGTATGACATGCAGAAAGAAGGTGTGGCTGTAAAGCGGGAGGAACTGAAGGCTTATGGGGATGCACTGGTGGCCCGCATTGAGGAACTGGAACAGTCCATTCACACACAGGCAGGAACAGAGTTCAATATCAATTCCCCCAAGCAGCTGGGCGAGGTACTGTTTGAGACCATGCAGATCCCCGGCGGCAAGAAGACCAAGACCGGATATTCCACAGCTGCGGATGTGCTGGAAAAGCTGTCGGCGGATTACCCTATTGTAAGAGATATCCTGGAATACAGAGGTCTGACCAAGTTAAAGTCCACCTATGCAGACGGACTGGCAGCTTTTATTGAAGAGGACGGCAGGATCCATACGAATTTCAATCAGACCATTACTGCCACGGGGCGTATCAGCTCTACAGAGCCGAATCTGCAGAACATTCCCATGCGTATGGAACTGGGCAGACAGATCCGCAAGGTATTTATCCCCAGAGAAGGCTATGAATTCATGGATGCGGACTATTCCCAGATCGAACTGCGTGTGCTGGCTCATATGTCCGGAGACGAACAGCTGATTGATGCTTACAGACAGGAAGAGGATATTCACCGGATCACGGCATCCAAGGTATTCCATACTCCTTTCGAGCAAGTCACGGATCTGCAGCGCCGGAATGCCAAGGCAGTCAATTTCGGTATCGTCTACGGTATCAGTTCCTTTGGACTGAGTCAGGATCTGAGTATCAGCAAAAAGGAAGCGGCACAGTACATTGAACAGTATTTTGCCACTTACCCGAAGGTGAAGGAATTCATCGACAAACTGGTGGCGGATGCAAAGGAAAAGGGCTATACGGAGACCATGTTTGGCAGAAGACGCCCTATCCCGGAACTGTCATCCTCCAATTTCATGCAACGGTCCTTCGGCGAGCGAGTGGCCATGAATGCCCCTATTCAGGGAACGGCGGCGGATATTATCAAGATCGCCATGATCAAGGTATGGAAAGCATTGAAAGAGGAAGGGTTAAAATCCCGTCTGATCCTGCAGGTGCATGACGAACTGTTGGTCGAGACCGCACGGGAGGAAGAGGCAAGAGTCCGTGAGATCCTTACGGAAAATATGAAGTCCGCGGCAGATCTGGCGGTGACGCTGGAAATCGATCTGCACACGGGCAATAACTGGTATGAGGCGAAATAAATGCGTTTTATAGGTATTACCGGCGGTGTGGGTGCCGGGAAAACAGAGATTTTAAAATATATCGGACAGCATTATAAATGTGAGATCTATCTTGCGGATGAGATCGGGCATAAAGTCAAGGAACCGGGAACCGAAGGCTATCATGCGCTGGTAGCGCTGATGGGGGACGGAATCCTTGCGCCGGACGGACAGATCGATAAGCCGGCAATGGCGGCAAAGATTTTTGCAGATCCGACACTGTTGGAACAGGTGAATGCCATCATTCATCCTGCGGTAAAAAAATATCTGGCGGATCGTCTGGCAGAGGCAAAGAATAAGGGCGATGTGGAACTGTTTTTTGTGGAAGCGGCACTTTTGATCGAGAGCGGGTATGAACATATAGTGGATGAAATGTGGTATATCTACGCCAGAGAAGATGTACGCAGAAGAAGACTTTCGGAAAGCCGCAATTACACACCGGAGAAGATAGAAAAGATCATAGCATCACAGCTTTCGGAGGAAGAATTCCGGCAGCATTGTGATTTTGTCATTGATAACAGTGACAGTCTGGAAGACAGCTACAGACAGATCAGACAGAAACTGGAGGCATATTCATGGAAGGAGTAAAAGAAAAACAGGGACAGCTGGTATTCGGACTGGATATCGGTACGAGAAGCATCGTAGGTACGGTAGGATACTTAAATGGCGGGAAGTTCCATGTGCTGGCACAGCGCTCCAAGGAGCATGAGACCAGAGCCATGCTGGACGGACAGATCCATGACATCGGCAAGGTGGGAGAGACTATTTCCCAGGTAAAGGAACAGCTGGAAGCGGATCTGGGCAGAGAACTTACGGAAGTATGTATCGCAGCTGCAGGCCGTGTGTTGCGTACCGTCACTACCTATGTGGAGCACAGCTTTGAGAGCGACCGGGAGATCACGCAGGAAGATGTGTATTCCTTGTGTACCATGGGCGTGGAGAAGGCTTACGAGGAATTCCAGAACAGCAATACGGATACAGATATGAAATTCTACTGTGTGGGTTATACGGCCATGCGGTATTACATGAATGGCTACCAGATGGGTAATCTGGAGGGACATAAGGCAAAAAACATTGCAGTGGATCTGATCGCCACGTTTCTGCCGGATGATGTAGTGGACGGTCTGTATAAGGCAGTAGAACTGGCGGGCCTGCATGTGGCGAATCTGACACTGGAGCCTATTGCTGCCATTCAGGTAGCAATTCCGGAGAAGTTCCGTATGTTAAATATGGCATTGGTGGACGTGGGTGCAGGCACCAGTGATATTTCCATTACCAAAGAGGGAACCATCACAGCCTATGGCATGATCCCCGTAGCAGGAGACAGCCTGACGGATATTCTGGTACAGCATTGTCTCGTGGAATTCGAGGTGGCCGAGCAGATCAAGAGAAAATGCAGAACCCAGGAGACTATCGAATACGAAGATATCATGGGACTGCCCCAGACCATCAAAGCCAGCGAAGTGCTGGAACTGCTGGATCCGGAGATCGAACGTATGACCCAGCTGGTATCCGATACCATCAAAGAACTGAACGGGGACAAACCGGTCAGTGCCGTGTTCGTGGTAGGCGGCGGTGGAATGGTGCCCGGTTACACGGAGAAGCTGGCAGAGAAGCTGGGCATCGTGAAGGAACGTGTGGCAATCCGGGGACAGGAAGTCATGCAGACCATTACATTTGAACTGGAAAATGCCAGAAAGGATGCCATGATGGTAACACCTATCGGTATCTGTTTAAGCTATTATGTACAGAGCAATAATTTTATTTTCGTGGAATTCAACGGAGAGCGGGTAAAGCTCTATGATAACGGCAAATTATCCGTGACAGATGCCGCTATGCAGATGCAGTTCCCCAATGACCAGCTGTTCCCCAGAAAAGGGGAAGCCCTTCTGTTTACTGTCAATGGTAAGACCCGTATGGTGCGGGGCGAACAGGGAGAGGCAGCAGTCATCCGGGTCAACGGAGACGAGGCGGATATGTATACCCAGGTACATAATGGGGACCGCATTGTGGTAACACCTTCCACGGAGGGCGAACCGGCGGTGCTGGAGCTGGGAAAACTCTCTGAACTGGGGGATGCACTGCAGGTCTATGTGAACGGTAAACAGATCAGTCTGCCGAAGACAGCGGAAGTCAACGGTCACAGAGAGAATGAATTCTACCGGATCGGCCAGAACGATGATATTCGGATTCGGAATTCTTATACTGTAAAGGAAATCGCAGAATTTCTGGATGTGTCTCTCGGTGCGGATATCAGGGTCAATGATACAGCGGCGCAGCCGGATACCAGAGTTTATGAGCATTTCACCGTAAGCTGGGATATGAAGAACCCGCTGCCGGAAGGGAGTTATGCAGACCTGCCGGATGCGGACACAGAAGAGGATGCCTATAGAGAAGAGCCTGTTTATGGAGAAGGGCCTGTGATGCAGAAGGCAGAGGCTGTGGCAGGAGAAGCGGCGATGACACAGGGGACAGAGACTGCGGCAGAAAACGGGACGGCTTCCGTGACAACGCAGGGGACTTCCGGGAAGCAGGACGAAAAGTACGAAAGCGTGGAACAGACGGCACAGAGCCAAAGCGTGGCACCACAGGGACCGCATCCATTAACAGTGATCGTGAACCATTCCCCCATCACCATGCAGGGTAAGGTTTCCTATGTATTTGTGGATGTGTTTGATTATATTGATTTTGATCTGGGATCCTCCGCATCCGCAGGCAGATCCATTGTGACGAACTTAAATGGACGCCCGGCACAGTTCATGGAACCTTTGAACGAGGGAGATGTGATCGAGATCTACTGGAAAAGCATGCACTAGTATGCATTAATGCCGAAGATGGAAAACGGCAAAGAGTAAGACAGAAGTAAGATAGAAAAGAGATTAAGAAGTTATGAGATTATGTAGTATTGCCAGCGGCAGCAGCGGCAACTGTATTTATGTGGGATCAGAGGCCACGCATCTGCTGGTGGACGTGGGAATCAGCGGCAAAAAGGCGGAGGCCGGGCTGAACAGTCTGGGACTCACCGGAAGAGATCTGGATGGCATCCTGGTGACCCACGAACATATGGATCATGTGGCGGGACTGGGTGTCATGGCGAGAAAATATGAAGTGCCGATCTATGCCACAACGGGAACCCTGGAAGAAATCCAGAAGATGGGGAATCTGGGCAAGATCGATCCAGCCCTGTTTCGGGAAGTGAAGGAAAATGTGAAACTGACTATCAAGGATCTGACTGTCAATCCCATGAAAATCTCCCATGATGCGGCACAGCCGGTGGGCTATCGTATTGCTTACGGAGATAAAAAGGTAGGAATCTGTACGGATTTAGGAGTCTATAATGATTACACCGTGGAGTGCCTGAAGGGAATGGATGCCTTGCTGCTGGAAGCGAATCATGATGTGAAGATGTTGCAGGTAGGACCTTATCCCTATTATCTCAAACAGAGAATTCTGGGGGACAGAGGACACCTTTCCAATGAAAATTCCGGCAAGCTGCTCTGTCGAATCCTGCATGACAAGCTGCAGGCTATCGTGCTGGGACATCTCAGCAAGGAGAATAATCTTCCGGAGCTGGCCTATGAAGCGGTCCGGATGGAAATCACCATGGGAGAGAACCCTTACCGGGCGGAAGACTTCCGGATGATGGTGGCAGACAGGAGCAATGTATCTCCGGTGATCAATATTGCGTAGCGGATGCGCAGCGCGTCAGCCAGCATTATTCGTTGGAGCCGCATCATAGCACGCTTTTGCGTCATTTCATGACTAGCTTTGCTCCATAGTTTGGCGCTCGGTGCCTGAAACATATTCGCTCACAAAATGATGCAAGTATGATTTCTGTGTCTGAATATGTTCATAGGCTGAACTTGAGGTTGCAAATTGTAGTAAAGTGTAGTTTAATAGATAAAAATAATAGCATGATTTCATGCAGAAAATGAGGGCGATTATGAAAAGAACAATTATTACGGTAGTTGGTAAGGACACAGTAGGCATTATCGCAAAGGTATGTACCTATCTTGCGGAAAACGGCATCAATATCCTGGATATTTCCCAGACCATCGTACAGGGATATTTTAACATGATGATGATCGTTGACACCAACCAGATGCAGAAAACTTTTGGTGACATGGCAGATGAACTGGCTGTTCTCGGAGAAGAGATTGGCGTAGTGATCAAGTGCCAGAAGGAAGAGATCTTTGACAAGATGCACCGCATCTGATAAGCCCCACGATTTCGAAATAAATAAGACCCGAAGGGGCAGATAGGAGCCGTAATGATCAATTTATATGAAGTAACAGAGACCAACAAAATGATCGAGGAAGAGAACCTGGACGTGCGTACCATCACACTGGGTATCAGCCTGTTAGACTGTATCGATTCCGATCTGGACAGATTAAATGAGAGGATTTATAACAAAATCTACGAAGCAGCCAAGGATCTGGTGAAGACCGGAGAGGAGATCTCCAGAGAATTTGGCATCCCCATTGTAAATAAGAGAATTTCCGTAACTCCCATTGCACTGATCGGTGGTGCGGCATGTCATACGATAGAAGACTTTGCAAGTATTGCAAAGACATTGGATAAGGTAGCACATGAGGTTGGTGTGAACTTCCTGGGCGGTTATTCCGCATTGGTCAGCAAGGGAATGACCCCGGCGGACGAACTGCTGATCCGTTCCATTCCTCTGGCGCTGTCTACCACAGAGCGTGTGTGCAGCTCTGTGAACCTGGGCTCCACCAAGACCGGTATCAACATGGATGCCGTAAAGCTGATGGGTGAGATGGTCAGGGAGACTGCAGAGTATACCAAGGAAGATGATTCCCTGGGCTGTGCAAAGCTGGTAGTATTCTGTAATGCACCGGATGATAATCCTTTCATGGCAGGTGCCTTTCATGGTGTGACCGAAGCAGACAAGATCATCAATGTCGGTGTCAGCGGCCCCGGCGTTGTAAAGACCGCACTGGAAAAGGTGCGCGGCGAGAACTTCGAGGTTCTCTGTGAGACTATCAAGAAGACTGCTTTTAAGGTAACCCGTGTAGGTCAGCTGGTAGCACAGGAGGCATCCCGGATGTTAAATGTTCCCTTTGGCATCGTGGATCTGTCTCTGGCACCGACCCCGGCCATCGGCGACAGCGTAGCGGATATCCTGTGTGAGATCGGTCTGGAACATGCCGGAGCTCCCGGAACCACTGCAGCCCTGGCGTTGTTGAATGATCAGGTGAAAAAGGGCGGTGTTATGGCATCTTCCTACGTCGGCGGTTTAAGTGGTGCATTCATTCCTGTCAGTGAAGATCAGGGAATGATCGATGCCGTGAATGCCGGAGCCCTCACCATCGAGAAGCTGGAAGCCATGACTTGTGTCTGCTCCGTAGGTCTGGATATGATCGCCATTCCCGGAGACACCAAGGCAACCACCATTTCCGGTATCATTGCGGATGAAATGGCCATCGGTATGGTGAACCAGAAGACCACCGCAGTCAGAATCATCCCCGTAATCGGAAAAGGCGTGGGAGAGACCGTAGAGTTCGGCGGCCTGTTAGGTTACGCGCCCATCATGCCCGTGAATACCTTCTCCTGTGATGCTTTCGTCAACCGCGGCGGCCGCATCCCCGCACCTATTCATAGCTTTAAGAACTAACTGGAAAGTTAGTAAAGAAATTCTATCAAATCCCCGTAGCCCTTGGCAAGGTATAAGAAACGCGGCACGCTCGTACTTTAGTACGATGTGCTCCTGTCGCAGAGCGTAGCGGTACATAAGCGGTCACAATACGACCGCAATGCGTCCCTTGGGACGCTATGGTACCGACGTCTGCTTACGGCACTGCTTATTCTTATACCCAGCCGGGGCTACTGGTTTTTGAAAGCTTTCCAAAACGCAGAACTCCCGGCGTATGCGGTGCCATGTCGAAGATGTTTGTCGGAGGATGTTGATATTTTCCAGAAAAGTGCTGAAAGGCAGGGGGAAAGCGGACACGATGTCCGCGTCAGCCGATTGTCGACATGGATGTCGACTGTAGGCGGCCCCGTCATGACGAGAACTACTCATCACTTTTCGTAGAAAATTCACATCCGGAGACCTTACATCGAGACATGTGTATCGCATGCTCCGGGAGTTCGTGGATTTTGCCAATGTATTTAACTAACTTTCAATTTATTGAATCAAATCATAGCACATAATCTTCTGCTGTATCTGCGCATAAGCCTCCGGCTCCAGATCATAGCCCAGATAGGCAATTCCCTGATACACTGTTTCCGGAATGAGCTCCGATGAACTCAATTTTTTACAAATAGCCTCAATCAGATCCCGCTTTGCCGCGATGATCTTCACATCTGCTGCGTAAAATTGCGCCATATCGTAATCTGAAGTATTGCCACAGGGGTTGAGACAGTTAGCGCAGTCCGGTGCAATGGCGAATTTCTCCGCATGAATCTTCTGGACTGTCTCTTCTTCGCTATCGCCGTCTGTCAACCGCAGAAATGCTTCCCGGACCACACTGTCCGTCCGCTCTGTTTTGCCATTATTAGACATGGCTCCCACCAAGCCGATCAGGGCGCTGATGATTCTGTCTCCCTGCATTTTCCTACAAACCTCCATTTTTCAGATGCCTGCTTTCCGTACAGACAATCCTGTTTATTCCAAGATTTCTCCGTCAATGGAGATGGTCACTACCTGCCAGGGCAGGAACTTTCCGCTGTCCTGTATAGCCTTCTTTGCCGCCATTTCCAGTCCTCCGCAGCAGGGCACTTCCATGCGCACGATGGTCACGGACTGAATGTCGTTGTTCCGCAGAATCTCCGTCAGCTTCTCGCTGTAATTCACTGCATCCAGCTTCGGACAGCCGATCAGCGTCACTTTGCTGCGAATGAATTCCTTATGAAAATTCGCATAGGCATAAGCGGTACAATCTGCCGCGATGAGCAGTTTTGCCCCGTCAAAATACGGTGCCTGCAAAGGTGCCAGTTTGATCTGGACCGGCCAGTTACACAACTGGGATTTCATTGTCGCACTACTCTCTGCCACAATTTCTGCGTTCTCCGTCCGGTTCATCTGACGCATTCTGCTTCCTGGGCATCCTCCATGGGGAATCTGCATACCTTCCCGTTGCATCTTTTCCTGTTGTTTCAGCTGCTGTGCCTGCTTTACTGCCGCCTCATCATAGGCCGGCGCCTCCCGCTCTTCGAAAGTGATGGCTCCCGTGGGACACCCCGGCAAGCAGTCACCGAAGCCATCGCAGAAATGCTCTCTCACCAGCTTTGCCTTGCCGTCAATAATATCTATCGCACCCTCGTGACATGCGGTCGCACAAATACCACAGCCATTGCATTTTTCTTCATCAATATGAATGATTTTTCGAATCATGTTGCCTCCTTAATTTTGCTGTTCTCTTTGTCTCTTCGAATACCATAACAGACTTAAGCCGGTTGTTATGTTGTTTTTCCAACAAAATCATTATTTTCTTCGCATACAAAATCATCTTCTCCACCGCCCTGCGATTAATCGTAAGCAGCGCTTCTCCCTCCAGCTTATGACCAATGGCCTCATAAAAAGAACCGATAGTGAACCAGTCTAACCTATGGGCACCATCATGTTCTCGCCCAGCTCCAGCGGTAAAATTCTGAACACAAAGGGCAAAAAAATACCGCCTGCATGAATATTAGTTCCACACAAGCGGTATATACAGCACGACTTATAATTTAGAAAGACACGGTCAGCTGCATCTTGAATCTCTCTTCACCGTATACTGCGTGAGGAATATCCTTGGGCATGATCAGTGTCTCGCCCTCTTCCACATAGAATACCTCGTCGCCTACGGTAAATCTGCCCTTGCCTTCCAGAACGGTCACCATGGCATCTCCGCCTGCTGCATGGGTAGATATCTCCTCGCCCTTGTCAAAGGAAAAGATTGTCATGCTCACATAATCGTTCTGTACCAGAGTCTTGCTGACTACCTGGCCCTCCTGGTATTCTACCAGATCCTTCAGATTTAATTTGGTCTGTTTGTCGATATTTTTATACATTGTTATCCATCCTTTATTAACTACATCGTTATTATGCCTGTTCGACACGCGTCATTTGCAAAACTGCACTATCCTATTTTCCGTCATTACAACTACCTCTGCGCATATTCTGGCGCTCCCGCCGGAACTTATCTTGACTTTCTGAGGTGATTATACTAGAATCATCCCATCAAGTATGTTGGTTTTCCAACAAAAGGAGAATTTATTATGGCCAATCCCCTCTTTCAGAATATTTTACCCGAAGATATCCCTGTTATGCTGAAGCGTCTGAATGCATATACGAAATCCTATCAAAAGGAAGAATACATCAAGCATGCCGGTGATCCTGCGGATTTCATCGGCATTATCGAATCCGGCTCCGTTCACATCCTACAGGACGATTATTACGGCAACCGCAATATCACCGCTTCTATCCCCCCGGATTCCCTGTTTGGGGAGGCTTTTGCCTGTGCAGGAATTCCATATCTTCCCGTGGATATTGTGGCAGCAGAGGACTGTACAGTGATGTTCCTAAATGGGAAAACACTGTTAAACACCTGCGACAACAGCTGCACTTTCCATCATACCCTGATACGCAATCTCCTAGGAATCGTAGCGCAGAAAAATATGTATCTGAATCAGAAGATCAAATATACCTCCCGTAAGACCACCCGGGAAAAACTGATGGCCTATCTTACCGATCAGGCAAAATTGAAAAGGAGCAACGATTTTACCATCCCTTTCAACCGGCAGGAGCTGGCGGATTATCTCGGGGTAGAAAGAAGCGCCATGTCCGCAGAGCTGGGCAAGCTCACAAAGCTTGGCATCCTCCGGACACAGCGCAGTCATTTCACCTTATTAAAACCACTGGATTAATTTTTGATCACCTTTTCAAAATCGGAAGCTGGGTGTTTGCACAGCGGACAGATAAAATCTTCCGGCAGTTCCTCGCCCACGTATTCGTAACCGCAGATGGTGCAGCGCCATACCGTCTGGCCGTCTGCGGTTTTTCCCACTTCCTCCGGCTTCGGCTTTACCTCTTCTTGATAGTACTCATAGTTTGCCGATGGCTCCTCGCTTAACACTTCCATCTCTGTCACTTCACCAATGAACATGGTGTGGGATCCCAGATCCACGGTATGACTGACCTTTACCGCCAGATAAGCATTTGTGCCTTCTATGATGTAGGGCACGCCATTCTCCGCATTTTTATACGCTGTGTAGTCTGCGAATTTGTCCACTTCCCGGCCGGATTGGAAACCAAAGCGCTGATATAGAGGGAATAGTGCTGTCTTACTAAGCACCGATACGTTGAACACGCCGGTCTTTAACACCATATCATGGGTATAATTTGCCTTGTTGATGCATATGCAGAGCTGATTCGGAGTGGATGCCGCCTGAATCGCAGTATTGACGATACAACCGTTTGCTTTCTCTCCATCTTTCGTCGTTACGATATATAATCCATAACTTAATTTGTGCATTGCCTTCTTATTCATTATATTCTCTCCTTTTCTCCTTCAGCCTGTTTCGCTTCCTTTTTAGTATCTCTTATCTACCATATTTTATTTTCTTAACATTACTTATTTTCTTTATCCTGATAATAACACAGTTGAAATTATCTGTCAATAATATTAGTAATGATTCTTATTTTTATTTCTATAATTTAAAAACACCGATACCTTTCGATACCAGTGTTTCTTATCTGTTTCCTAATAGGTCACAACGTTATGATACACTCTGTAATATCCGTCTCCGATATCCACCAGCTGCAGCTGTATTGCAAAATACTCCATACCGAGATTTTTCAACACATCCACCACATATCCCTGCTCGTAGGCTCCGGTATGATAGGATTGCTCAATGGTACTCCACAGGCTCTTAGGCACAACATTGTCAAAATGCTGGTCACCACTTCCCAGGCCGGTCAGCTGCTTCCTGCAGTCTTCATAATAGGAACTTAAATCCGTCAGCGCATCGGCTCTGGGCTCCGGCGTAGCGGCAGTTGTGGTATTGCCTGCAGAGCCTGCGGTATTGCCGGAGGGATAACGCAACGGCTCCTGAGGATCCGGATTGATATAATCACTGAGAGAGCTGCCAGGCTGCTCCGGTTCCTGCGTACCGTCTCCCTGCTGTCCGGGATCTGTAACGCTCCCGTCTGTCTGACCGCCGGAGGGCGTGGTGCCTGCGTCCGGATCCGGTGTGGCGCCGCCTGCTTCAGACGGCTGACCGGTACCCGCTGCCCCTGTGGTATTTTCCTGTCTGTAAGCGGTACCGTTGCAGGCCGGCAGATACACCGACAGATTCTGTCTTATATGGGTGGAGGCAAAATCTGCATCCGTCTTGTTAAAATAGTCATATCGGATGGCCGCTGCGTCATCCCAGGTCACATCCACATTGTAATAACCATCCTCCAGCTTTACGATATTCCAGGCATGATCCCCACCGGAATAACCGGTGCAGTAATAACAGGGAATTCCCAGCTGCTGTAACAGATACTGATAAGCTCTGGCATAACCGGCACACACGCTCTTCCCATTCACCAGTGCACTGTAAGCACTCTGGTTCATATCCGCTGTCAGATCATAGGTCACTGCCGATGCCAGTGCATCATGCACATATTTCTCTTTTTCATAATTGCTGTCAAGGGACGCTGCCCCGGTAATCAGATTCTGTGCCGCCGCATCAAATCTATGCTTTGCGCTCTCCAGATCATCTGCCGTACTGTTATATTTTAAATCGATCTCCACGCATTGCCCGTTGGCCAGATATTTGCTGGAATAACCCGTCTCCAGCCAGAACATTTCCGGATGATCACCGATCACCGCCTCAAACGCTGTCTTTACATCACTGGCAGACACGGTCTTCTCCGGTGCAAACTTTTCCGTCAGGTTCTGTGCGTTGGCATAAATCTGTCGGTATACGGACTGCTGATTCTCCGACAACATCTGATAATACGGATACTCCTCTGCGGAAAATGACAGCCCCTCTCCCGTTTCTCCGGAACCTAATGTTTCCTTCAGATTCTGTGCTTCCTGATCCGGAATCTGCTGTTCTTCCGGCTGCACGGGAGTAAATCCTGTCCTGCCGCTGACATCCTCCGGAATCTGCATCTGATCCATGGACGGCGCCACGTAGCCGTTCATTTCCCCCGGCATACCATTAGGAAGCGTCACACTGATATTTCCATTCCCGGAAGTCTGTCCTTCCCCGGTCTCTTCGGTCCCAGGGGGCATATCCACTGTATTGCCATACAGTTTCTGCGCCAGAGAACTGGTCATATCGGGGTTCAATGCGAATACCATGATTCCGCCACACAACAGCAGACACAACACTGCAATTCCTATCATGATCTTATTGACTACTTTCATCTTATGCTCCTATCAGACTGGGCTCCTGGCCTGTGCTCCTGCCCGGATTTGTTATAAAGCCAGCTTCTGCCGCTATTGCTTCTCTTCTCCTGCGGCAAGTAATCCATCCAGAGAATAGCGGTTCGTTGCATTCCACAGGATCCATTCTTCATATCCCGCATCGTAGACTGCCTGGATCTGTTCTCTGATCTGTGTTCCGTTGTAGGAAATATGTCCCGGAACCCAGGTTGCGGTAAATGCCTGCAGCCATGGCCGTACTACAGCCCTCTCCGCTTCCGGAATCTCCTGCAATTCTTCTGCAGACCCCTGCATGGCGGCCGATACCGTTTCGTAAGGATGGGCATCCGGCACCTTCAGACCAAACACACCGTTAGCATAATGAGAGGGATATACCATAGGGCTGATGGCATCCACTGTCTGTCCCAGTGCCGTGTAATCCTGCCCTACGGTCTGCACATCCGTCTCGCTGCCGATAATAGTGCCGAAGACATCTGCCGTGACCACACAGCCCTTTTCGTGAAGTCTGTCTCCCGCATAGGAGAGAAAATCCTGTATAGCCTGCCGTTTCGGATAGGCTTCCATATCCACACCGTAATCTGCCGCATCGGCATCCGAACCTACCGGGAATCGCACATAATCATACTGGATCTCATCAAAACCCAGATCTGCCGCCATCTCCGCAAGCTCTGTCAGATATTCCCAGACCTCCTGCCTGTAGGGATTTACCCAGGCCAGTCCATTGGCATCTGTCACCGGCTTACCGTCCGGCTTCGTCAGTGCCAGTTCCGGCTGTGCCGCCGCCAGAATGGGATCCTTAAAGCATACGATCCGCGCAATGGTATATATATTATGATCTTTCAATTCCTGCATCATTGTCTGAATGTCCCGGATGTAACGTATTCCGGCCTGCATTTCGGATATCCGGTCCAGCACGGGAATGTCCTGTGGAATCTCCTCATTAGTCAGCCGGAACGTCAAATTTCCCTCGTCGTTTTTCACGTCGATGACCATGGCATTCAGTTCCGTCTCATCCACCAGGCGGATCAGATCTTCCATTCCGCCACTGCCAGCCTTCGGGCCGGTGACGTAGATTCCCTTTACCTTCGTCCGTCCCGCCATGCGGTCCGCCGTAGTCTGCTCCTGCCAGGGCAGCTGTGCTTCCTGTCCCTGTGTTCCTTCTATCCCGGATGCTGCGTCTGTCTCCTTCGCAGTTCCTGTCTGCTCTGTATCTCCGGCGGTTGCAGACTCTGTGTTCCCCGCCGGCACATTTTCTCCGATGGCGGTCAATTCCGTGGACTCCTCCGCCGCCATTGCTTCTATTCCTATCACTTCTGTCCCTGCAAGAGCTATCTCATTGTCTGTTCCACAACCGGTCATACCAAGTATTAACACAATCCCTACTGCCAGAAATCTCTTCCCCGGACCTGTATTTCGTATCATCAGTACTCTCCCTACATACCGCCGGTCATTCCTGTTTTCTTCATCCTGCGGTACAAAAACTTCATAATTTCATGGTTCTGAATAGTTCCGTCGGAGTCAAAGGGTCTTTCACCCGCTTATGAGCAAGCTCGTGTGAGCTTAGACCTTTTGACCCTGGTATCATTATATTTTTAATTGTTGAAAAATGCAAGAAATGCTATACTATATCTATCGGCTCTGCCTCCGCTTGAGAAAAGAGCCGTCCTGATTTTCCCTGGAATAAGGTTTTTCACCACAAGAAATGAGGTCTTCCATGTATCATAATTTTATCTTTGATCTCTACGGCACCTTAGTAGACATCCACACTAATGAAAATAAAACTTCCCTCTGGAAAAGGCTTGCGCTGTTCTATTCCTTCCAGGGTGCTTCCTATACGGGGAGGGAACTGCGGTGCAGATATCGTCAGCTGGAGACTGCCGCCCGTAAGGCTCCCTCTCCCTACGCTTACCCGGAAATCTGCGCAGCAGACATCTTCCGGATCCTGTACGCCGAAAAAGGGATCCAACCCTCAGAATCTCTTCTGACCGCTACCGGCCAGTTCTTCCGGATCGAATCCCTGCATACCTTGCAATGCTATCCCGCTTCCATCGACACATTGCAGAAGCTTCATGCAAACGGCTGTGGGGTTTATCTCTTATCCAACGCCCAACGCATTTTTACGGAATACGAATTGCGTTCCCTGGGGCTTTGGGAATTGTTCGACGGCATTCTCATCTCCTCGGATGCGGGCTGTTGCAAGCCGGATCCCGCCTTTTTCCGGATCCTGTTTGACCGCTACGGTTTGAATCCCGCCGACTGTCTGATGATCGGCAACGAGCGTACCAGCGACCTGGCAGGCGCTGTGGCCGCAGGGATTGACTGCTGCTATCTGCACACCGCCACCTCGTCCGGTTCCGCTGGCGATACACCGGAGGAAGCACGCTTTACCGTGATGGATGGAGATTCCTATGCGCTGCAAAAACTTCTTCTAAGTTTAGCGAGATAAGATAAAGCACCCGGAAGTCAGCTTTCCCGGGTGTTTTTTCATCCATACAAAGGCTGCCACACAGATCACCACAGAGATCATGGAGCCTCTCAGGAACTGCATCAGGGCTGCTCCTCAGATTTTTTCCGTGGCATGCTCTTCCTCTGGATAAGTCAGTCCCCAGTCTTTTCGGATCCGGGTCATCATTTTCATAACATCCTCGGTAAGCTCAAGCTTCATTAATTCCGGATGTCCGGCGATGGCCTGTTCCATATCCTCCACCTCGTATCCCAGTGCGTCTGCCGTAGCTCCCGCCACAATTTCCTCGGTGTGTCCGTCTTCCGTGTACGTGATCACTGCCTTCTGCCCTCTGGGATACTCATACATTTCCACGTAAGCCTTGTCAAAAGAGATCATGCCCCGTTTGGGCTGCTTGGCATGCAGGGACAATGTGACCGTCGCCATCTCCTGTTCCGGATTCATCAAAAGAATTCCCGCCTGCTCGTCCACACCGGTAGGCGCCAGCTTCACCTGGGAAGTGATCTGATCCGGACAGGAACTTAAGAACATTCTGACGAAAGAAAGGGCATACACACCGATGTCCAACAATGCACCACCTGCCAGATTCCTGTTGAAGAACCGGTTCTTCATATCGTAGTCCTTATAGCTTCCGAAGTTCATCTGTATCACTCGCAGTTCTCCGAGATCCCCGGCGTCCACACGTTTTTTCAGTTCTTTATAAATAGGCATATGGTAAATAGTCATGGCCTCTGCCAGCACTACATGGTGCTCCTTTGCCAGCTGCACTGCCTCTTCCAGTTCTTCGGAATTCAGCGTAATGGATTTTTCGCACAGCACATGCTTGCCGGCTGCCAGCGCTTTCCGCAGAAAGTGAATGTGAGTGTTATGAGGTGTGGAAATATAAATGATATCCACCGCAGGATCCGCACATACATCCTGAAAGCTCGTAAACACCTTCTGCACACCGTATTTTTCCGCAAAGGCCACTGCCTTCTCCTGTGTCCGGTTCACGACACCATACAGCTTCTGTCCTCTTTTTTCCATAGCCTGCGCCAGCTCATTTGCAATGACACCGCAGCCTGCACTTACCCAGTTTGCCATCCTATTTTCTGCATTCCTTTCCACGCGTCTTATTCTCATACATCTTTGCATCCGCTTCATTGATGATCTTACGGACATCCATACCACAGCCTTCTGCCCAGCCCACAGCACTGGAGAACGGCATCTCGCCCTGACTGTTTTTCTCCTGCAATGCAGCACTGACAGACTCTACCATTGACTCGATCTCTGTTTCTACCGGATTCTCTATCAGCATGACGAATTCATCTCCACCCACACGATAAACCTTCCTCCTGTCAGTGGATAATTCATATAATACGGAAGACAACGTCTGGATCAGCACATCCCCTGCAGCATGTCCATATTGGTCGTTAACATATTTCAGATTATTCACATCCCAGAAAATGGCAGCCAGTCTGTCAACCCCCAGATAATAGTCAGCAATCATTTCCTCATATTTGTTCTTATTATACACATGGGTTCCCAGATCAGTCTCCTTACGATATGTCAGGTCGGCAATCCTCTGTGCATCCTCGTGGCTGGTAATGCTGATATACCGCAAAATAAAGGTAAATGCCAGAAGGATCACTGCCCGTGGCAAGGCTCCGTAGAACAAAATGGTAAATACAGGATCAGGTTCCAGACTAAACTGCAGTGTTCCTGCCCCCCACTGCTCCATATACCAGTCTCTGGTATGATTACTGCCAAGCAGAAGATTCAGATCACAGATTCCATGATAAAACCCTGCCAGCATACTCAGTGTCATAGTTACATCATTCACGGCATAAGTAACCCACAGTGTCATCCTTTCCCGGTACTGCACCGCTGATAAAAGCGGCAATACATAGATAAGCACAGCATGAAAAGACAAAAATGCCGCCATGACTGCCGATATTGCACAGATCAGCGCCAGAAGCACATACTTCACCCAATCCCTTGACAAATCCACCTTTTTGTATATGTATAAAACCGGGATCCCTATTACCACCGACATCCCCACTGCCATGGTAAAGATTCCGGCATCCACAATAAAGATTCCCACTAAAGTCAACAGCCAGAGAATCAGAATTGTCACAAAAATCCATAAAAATCCCTTCAACGTCCGCAGGTTGGAATTAATCTCCTGCTGATGTAATTCCTGTTTATACTGTTCCTGATAATTTTCCATGATAACATCCCTATATGTTTCTATGATTTGTCATCCCCTTGTTCCATACCGATAACTATCGTACAATGTCGGGAGCAAAAAGGATTATGACCGTTACATCGTAGTATAACATATTTGTAACAATTCTGCACCCCACTGCCTGTGACTTTTCTCATGACTTTTCTTCCGGTAAACACTTATCCTTCATCATTTTTTCTCTTTTCCTGCACAATATGATGTTGCAGCCAGAAGCCCCCTGCTGCAATTCCCATACACAGGATAATTCCTCCTGTCACCAGCCATGCCTTGCCAGCTCTCTGCTGCTCCATTGCCTGTCCGCCTGCCTGTGATACTTCCTGTTCCGGATCTGCCGTTGCAGACTCTGTTGCCGGAGTTACCGTTGCCTCCGGAATCTGGGGAGACTCCGGTTCTGACGTTGCCTTCGGTTCTGGTGTTGCTGTCGGTTCTGGTGTTACTGTCGGTTTTGGTGTTACTGTCGGTTTTGTTGTTACTGTCGGTTTTGGTGTTACTGTCGGTTTTAGTGTTGCTGTCGGCTCCATACTTACCGCCTGGATTCTGACTGACTCAGGTGTCTGCGTTGTCTCCGGTGTCTGCGTTGCCTCAGGTGGCTGCGCTGACTCAGGTGGCTGCGTTGCCTCAGGTGGCTGCGTTGCCTCAGGTGTCTGCGTTGCCTCAGGTGGCTGCGTTGCCTCAGGTGGCTGCGTTGCCTCAGGTGGCTGTGTTGCCTCAGGTGGCTGCGTTGTCTCCGGCGTCACTACTCTGCTGATGTTAAATGTGGCCACCGCTGTTCCACCGTCTGAAACAATGCCGATACTATGTCTGCCTTCTGCTAATGTCCGCAAAAGCTCCGGCATCAGACGCACAATGATACTTCCGGGCTCCACCGTATAGTCAATATTCTGTTGAAGCACCACACCATCTAATTCCACACGGATAAAATCATCAAACAACGCATTTGACCGGAATGTGGCCGCTTCCGTAGTATTTCCATCAATCTGAGTATCCTGTCCTTCAATAATATCGGGACATTTTTTCGGGATTACTGTCCCCTGCTGTATGAGCTGCTGACAATCTGTACAATAGAGATCACCGGTATACCCTTCCTGCGTGCTGTCAGGTTCTTTTACTCCCCGCAGTTCCGTGTGCTTATGATTGGACGCATTGATTTCTCCATATACCTGTTGGCACACTTCACATACCGGTCTTGAGACACAGGTTGCCTCCCCTCCGGTATGGATATGCTCTTCACCGATTCCACTGATCTCAAATGTCAGTCTATCCGGTGTGACTTCCGTTACCCGGATGCAGACCTTATCCGTAATGTACTTTTCCTCCCCTTGGGCCAGTGCTGCATCATTTTTTGTGTTTCCTCCCCCCAGCACCTCATAGTTCCACCTCGGTGCAACACAATTAATATTACTGGGAAAACGGATGTCACTTTCTGCGAGATAGCAGACCAGTCCCGATTTCAGGTTGAAAGCATTCACCTGGCTGCCATCTGCCTTATAAAACTCTTTTACCTGAGAATCATATTTATTGCCAGACTCTCCGAAATTTCTGTATTCCAGGTAAAGTGTCTTGTTTTTTGCGGGAATATTCATCTTGTATCCGATCACTGCACCAGCATTCTGTGTCCCTGATGCCGACAGGCTGTAGGTACCATCTGCTGTCAGCACAGGAAGCTGCTCAGCATCGGCCCAGCCCAACGCCTCCTGCTCCTTCACAGAAATAAACTGCGGCACAGGGGAAAGATGCTTTGCCATGACGGACATATAATATACCGGCTGTGCATCCTGCGTATTATACAGATCCTTTAATCCCAGGATATGCCCCGTCTCATGGATGGCCGTTCCCAGAGATGTCGTAAGGTTCCCATTCTTGTCCTGATACAGATATCCTTGCAGTTCTCCGGAGCTGTTTTGATAAGGGGTCGTTAACTGTACATAGTCTTCGCTGACCAACGAATCACCGTTCTCTGTAGTAATATTTACATAATAAGCATAATCCCGGTAATTCCATAATGGTGCTCCCCGTGATACCGAAATATTACTTTGGGTCGTATTTTTATAAATCAATGTTATGGCATCTATTTTGCCATCATGATCCTTATCTAAATCTGCCTTGTTATAAGTGACACTTCCATCATAATTTGTGATCTCAGCTCCTGAAGCTATGGCCGTATTAATTGCCTCCGACCAGTCCAGCTTCAGTTCATACATACGGCTTTGACGCTCCTGTGCTGTCTTATAGCCCTCCTGGTTATTCTCACTATATGCGGCATAATATCCCCTTGAGTTCTTCAGCGTTATGGAGCCGCCTTTATCAAACAAATATACATAATTGATACACAATTTTCCTGCTGATACGGTCTCAAAATAATCTGAGACACTGTATTCTGCCGTATTAAAAGAATTATCCGTGATTTTACGCACACTGCTTCCACCATATACTGTATCTACAAATTCCTCTTCTCCTGAAAATTTCGCAAATACGATCAGATTGGTAAAATTGCTTCCGGATTCCGTTCCATCGGCAGCCCGGCTTGTCAGTCCTGTATTGAAAAATATCCCTGCTGCCATGACAAAACACATTATATAATGTACTATCTTCTTCATAAAACACCTCTTCTGTAAATATAAAGCCTATCATATGATACCATTGCTGATACCTTTCCGGTAACTGTGAATGCTTCTCTTCAGGCGCTCCAGTCCCTCTTTCAACAATTCCCGTCTGCATGCCAGATTCATACGTAAAAATCCATAACCGTTGCCGTACTCTCTGCCGTCACAGACATACAGACCGCTCTCCTTACGGATGAACTCCGCAAGCTCCGACAGATCTCCGGGCAGCGCATTGCAGTCGATCCACAACAGATACGTGGCATCTGCAGATACTGTCCTGAGCTCCGGAATCTCTTCTCTGATAAAATCTTCTGCAAACTTACGGTTCTCCCACAGATATTCACGCAACTCCTCCAGCCACTCTCTGCCCCGGTCAAATGCCGCAATGGGAGCAATGGCTGCGAACACATTGGGCTCTGCCACTTCATCCGTGTTCAGCCCCCGGTTCACCCGGTGCCGCAGCGCCGCATCCGGAACGATCACTGCTGCCGTCTGGAGCCCCGCCAGGTTAAAGGTCTTCGTGGGTGCCACACAGGTGATGCTGTTATTTTTACAATGCTCCGATACCGACGCAAATGGGATATACTCCATCCCGGGTCTCGTAATATCGCAATGGATCTCATCCGACAGCACCAGCACATGATGTTTGAAGCACAGTTCTCCAATGCGCTCTAACGTTTCACGATCCCAGATCTTTCCCACTGGGTTGTGCGGGTTGCAGAGGATCAGCATGCTGGTCTGGGGATCCGCAAGCTTCTCCTCCAGATCCTCTTGATCAATGCTGTACACACCATCTTCGTAATGCAGTCTGCTCTCCAGCACATTCCGTCCGTTATTTACAATAGAATTGAAAAAGATATTGTAGCAGGGCGTCATGACTACGATCTTTTCCGCTACGGTGGTCATTTTCCGCACAATACTGGAAATCGCCGGAACCACACCGGTACAGAAGATCAGCCAGTCTTTTTCAATGGGAAAATGATGTCGGTCCTGCCACCAGTTCTGATATGCCAGATACCACTCCTCAGAGACCTCGGTATAGCCATAGATGCCCTGTACAGCCCGGTCCATGATGGCTTTCGTCACTGCAGGAGCCGTCTCGAAATCCATATCCGCCACCCACATGGGAAGCTCGTACTCTCCTACGTTCCATTTCATACTGCCGGTACCCCGGCGGTTAACCTCTTTGTCAAACATACTGCTCATATTAATTTTCCACACTTTCCTCCGGGTTCTTATCCAGTCTGCAGCCAATATGATCACACACGATCTGTGTCTCCGCCGGATCGGTCTTCGCAGGATCCAGGATCAGGGTATCGATGCTCTGTGCCCGTATCATTCCGGAAACCGGATTCAGCACACTGGTGATGCCGTCCGTGATCTCCACATCTATCGTGGAATATTCAAAGGCCAGTGTCGTATTTAACAGCTTACAATTCTTCATCACCAGATTGTCGATATAGCACATGCCCTGCAAGCTCTCGATGGTGCAGTTGAGAATAATTGCCTGCCAGTTCAAAATCAGAAATCTGCATATCACTGCAGTTCATGGCAAAATAATCTCCTCTGGTGCTGACATCCTTCATGGTGACCTTCTGACAGTTCCACAGCGTCTCCTCCGCATGTGGGAGGAATACATGCTCCAGCGTAAGCTCCTTACATCTGCGGAAATTCTTCGGTGCCTCGATCAGGGCATTTTTCACCTGCAGATTGTCCGTATACCATACACCGGCTCTCGCCATCTCTGCCCAGGTACAATCCTGTGCCACCACATTTTTGCTGTACCACAGCGGATATTTCCACTGGAACATACTGTTCTTTAACGTAATATCTCTGCTTTCCTTTAACGGAGATTCTCCCTCTCCGAAGATCGTATCCCCGATCTCCAAATGCTCCCCATGGAACAACGGTCTCTCTCCGGTATAATAACCATTTTGAATCTTCTTTACTTTATTTTCACTCATTTCTTTTTCCCCTGTAATCAACAGATCATTTGTTCTTATTTTTAGTGTTTTTGATATCTTACCTCTTCACTGGGAAATAATCAAGCTGCGGTTATTTTCCCGGTACTCTTTTGGGGAAATGCCATAGATTTTCCGGAAATTCCGCAGGAAAGAGGAGTAATCCGCAAAGCCGGTCTGCTGCCAGCTCTCAGTAATGTTCTTCCCCTCCGCCATGATCTGACAGGCAGCAATGATCCGCTTGTTCACAATAAAATTATGCACCGTCATTCCGGTGATTTCTTTAAATTTCCGCAGAAAATAGAACTTACTCATATGCACAGTCTCCGCCACATCCTCTACGGTGATCTCCTCACCGATATGGGCTTCGATATACCCTGTCACCTGCTCCACCAGAGGATGATCCACGATTTCCTGTGTGGAAGACAAATATTCCTCCCGTTTACACAACACATTCAGATACCCAAAAAACAGGCTCAAATTGCCTCTGTCCATGACCTTACGGATTCCGCAGTTCTGGACATCATCCCCCTCTAAGATCTCCGACATAGCAAGCTTTAGCAGAAATCCACGCAAAATTTCCTCATAATAAATGGGGAAATGATACAGTTTCGGCCCCGCTCCCCAGAAGCATTCTGCAAGAAACGGCTCTCCCGCCGCCAGCTCCCGCAGCATCTGATCACTGATCCACAAAATGATCCGGCGGGACGAATCCATTTTCTTCTCCGTGGGATGATATTTGTGCATGACATTCTTATCGATCAGCAGGAAATCTCCCTTCCGCATCCGCACCGCCCGGTCCTCGATCAGGGAAGAAAATTCCCCCTCTATAATATAGATCAGCTCATAAAAATCATGATAATGGAACGACACCGCTCCGACAGGCTCCCCTACCTTCTCATAGACCTCATAGTCACCGCTCAACATATATTGCCGTTCGTCCGCCGCATCCCGGCAGCGCAGGCTGCTTTTTCTGTTCACGACCATCCATTTTCTCTCCTGTATCATTCTGTTCAGTTTTTATTTTCCATGGTTTATATCCCCTGTCTTACTATATAGCAATTTTTGCACTATTTCAAGCAATTCATGCAGTTTTAATGCATTTACCATTCTGCTATGCTTAAGACAGCAAAAAACGAAACCAAAGCATTCCCTACAAGGAGGATTTCTATTATGCAAATGACATTACGCTGGTATGGCAGCAAGTACGACACGGTTACCTTAAAACAGATCCGTCAGATTCCCGGTGTCACCGGAGTCATCTCCACTCTCTACGGCACCGCTCCCGGAGAAGTCTGGGAAATGGATGACATCCTGGCCCTAAAGACTGAGATTGAAGCTGCCGGCTTACAGCTGGCCGGTATCGAGAGTGTCAACATTCACGATGCCATCAAGATCGGTTCTCCCGACCGTGAACAATATATAGAGAATTATATCACTACCCTGGAACGGCTCGGTCAGGCAGGCATCCATATGGTATGCTACAATTTCATGCCGGTCTTTGACTGGACACGAACCGAACTTGCCAGAATGCGTCCCGACGGTTCTACAGTCCTTGCTTACAATCAGGCTGCTGTAGACGCTATTGATCCGGCCAAAATGTTCGACTCCATTGCCGGCGATATGAACGGCACTGTAATGCCCGGCTGGGAGCCTGAGCGTATGGCTCATGTCAAAGAACTGTTCGAAATGTACAAAGATGTGGATGATGAAAAGCTTTTTGCCAACCTGAAATATTTTCTGGAGCGTATCATGCCCACCTGTGACAAATACAACATTAACATGGCGATCCACCCCGACGATCCCGCCTGGAGTGTCTTCGGGCTGCCCCGTATCATCATCAACAAGCAAAACATCCTGCGTATGATGAAGATGGTAGATAACCCTCACAACGGCGTTACCTTCTGTTCCGGTTCCTACGGCACCAACCTGGAAAATGATCTGCCGGATATGATCCGCTCCCTGAAAGGCCGCATTCATTTCGCCCATGTCAGAAACCTGAAGTTCAACTCTCCTACTGATTTCGAGGAGGCTGCACATCTGTCCAGTGATGGTACCTTCGATATGTACGAGATCATGCTGGCTCTTTATGATATTGGTTTTGACGGTCCCATCCGTCCCGATCACGGACGTATGATCTGGGATGAAGTGGCTATGCCCGGATACGGACTGTACGACAGAGCTTTAGGTGCCACCTATTTAAACGGTCTGTGGGAAGCTATCGAGAAGTCCCATAAGCAGAAATAACCATCACACCTGAAAACTCACAAATCAGCTTGGAGGAAAACATTATGGAACTTACCTTAAAAAGTCTTCATGACGACCGGGACGCATTTCTCGCTGCCGGTTATCATCTGCCGGAATTCGATTACGATACCGTTCATAAAAACACCGTGGAACATCCCCACTGGATCCACTTCGGTGCCGGCAATATCTTCCGTGCCTTTCAGGCCAACGTAGCTCAGAATCTGTTAAACAGCGGCATTCTGGATACCGGTCTCATCGCAGCGGAAGGCTATGACTACGAGATCATTGAAAAAAGCTACCGTCCCCACGACAATTTAAGCATTCTCGCCACCTTAAAAGCCGACAACACCGTGGAAAAGACCATCGTAGGCAGCATCATGGAGTCTCTGATCCTGGACAGTAAAAACGAAGCAGAATACGCATGTCTCCGGGAGATTTTTAAAAATCCTTCTCTCCAGATGGCCAGCTTTACCATCACTGAAAAAGGCTATGCTACCGCCAATGCCAAAGGAGAATTCTTCCCCGCAGTAGCCGCTGACTTCGAAAAAGGTCCCGAAGCCCCCGAAAGCTACCTGGGCAAGGTAGTCTCCCTGCTTTATACCAGATACACTCACGGAGCGCTCCCCATTGCCATGGTCAGCATGGACAACTGCTCCCATAACGGTGACAAATTATATGCCGCTGTCAATGCGTTCGCCAAGGCATGGACCGACAACGGACTGGTGGAAGCCGGCTTCTTAGGCTACGTCAATGACCAGACGAAAGTCACCTTCCCCTGGAGCATGATCGACAAGATCACCCCCAGACCTGATGCCAAAGTAGAAGCTATGCTGGCCGAGGATCATATCGGCGGTCTGGATGCCGTAGTTACTTCCAAAAACACCTATATCGCTCCCTTTGTCAATGCGGAAGAATGCGAATACCTGGTCATTGAAGATGCTTTTCCGAACGGTAAGCCCGCACTGGACAAAGGCGGCATCATCTTCACCGACAGAGCGACCGTAGACAAAGTGGAGAAAATGAAGGTATGTACCTGCCTGAATCCTCTGCACACCGCACTGGCCATCTATGGCTGCCTTCTGGGATATACCCTGATCTCCGAAGAGATGAAGAACCCGTTATTGAAAAATATGGTGGAAGTCATCGGTTACAAAGAAGGACTTCCCGTAGTGGTAAATCCCGGCATCCTGGATCCGAAGAAATTCATTGACGAAGTGGTGAATGTGAGGATCCCCAATCCCTTCCTGCCGGATTCTCCCCAGAGAATCGCTACCGATACCTCCCAGAAGCTTTCCATCCGCTTCGGCGAGACCATCAAAGCTTACGAAGCTTCTCCAGACCTGCATACGGAAGACCTGAAGCTGATTCCTCTGGTCTATGCCGGATGGCTCCGGTATCTCATGGGAATCGATGATGAGGGCAGAGAATTTACGCCCAGCTCCGACCCCCTGTTAGAGGAAGCCCGTCAGTACGTTGCAGACTACGAACTTAGTTTCTCTCCCAAGGATCTGTCAAAGCTGGACGCATTACTTGCCAATGAGAAAATATTCGGTGTGAACCTCCACGCCATCGGCATGGATACTCTGGTAAAACAGTATTTTGCAGAATTAAGCTCCGGTGTGGGAGCCGTGGCTGCAGCCCTGAAAAAATATGTTCCTGAGAAGGTAACCCTTTGATCTTAGAAGTTACCACTTCTCATAAGGACACCGGTTGACGGCGATTACAGCCCGCAGTTCCACAAAGCAGCCACAGGCGCCACACAGCCCCTCATTCAGATATTTACATTCCTTACATACAGCAAGGCGGTCTTCATAGACCGCCTTATCTGCTTTACTATCCTCTTCGATTCTGTCTATGTAGGCATACAGATTCTCCATATAGGCATTCTTGTCCATTTCCCGCAACAGACATTTCCGACAGGGATATTTTCCTGTGACTTGTATTGTTTCTATTATTTGTTCTTCTTCCATAACTGTTCTTATCGCTTATTTTATCCGGAACATAACGACACTGCATGCCGGCATGGTAAAGGTGATCCTGCCATCTGCGATCTTATACTCCGTAAATACTTCTTCATGTACCTTATCGGGATCCTCAAAGGTGTTGTAAGCATGCATATCATTGGTCAGAATCGCCGCCGTCACGTGCTTTGGATCACACTCTGCGAAAGCGATCTCCACCTCTTCTGCCTTATCAATGGACAGGTTGTTCAGGGTGATGGTCACAACACCGTCCTTATCCACGGAAGCGGATTCCTGTAAATTGGGAACCTTGAACTTTTCATCTTCACCGATCTGTTCCACACCATCGATATAGCTTTCCACCAGATCCGCATCCTGATGGTATTTGTACATATGGAATACATGGTAAGTCGGGGTACGCAGCATCTTCGGTCCCTCGGTCAGGATCACTGCCTGCAGTACGTTGACCAGCTGTGCGATGTTTGCCATCTTCACACGGTCACAGTGCTTGTTGAAAATATTTAAAGACAGTCCGGCCACCAGAGCATCACGCATGGTACTCTGCTGGTATAAAAATCCGGGATTCGTGCCGGGCTCCACATCATACCAGGTGCCCCACTCATCGCAGATCAGGCCGATCTTCTTCTCTGGATCGTATTTGTCCATGATTGTAGAATGCTTATTGATCAGTTCGTCCAGTTTAAATGCTTTGGCCAGAGTCTTGTACCATGCTGCATCATCGAAATCCAGTGCACTGCCCTTATGAGACCAGTCATCCTCCGGCAGTGTATAGTAATGCAGGGAAAGTCCATCCATAAAGCCATGCATCCATTCCGGTGCATTTTCAAAACAGGTCTTCAGCACATTTTCTGTCCAATACGTATCTCCCGCATTGGGACCACAGCATACCTTGAAAATGGGGTGCTTCTGATCATAATTTCTCACATAAGTCTGGTATCTGCGGTACAGATTGCCATAGTAGGACGGGGTCATATTGCCGCCGCATCCCCAGTTTTCGTTACCGACACCGAAGTAATCCACCTTCCATGCTTTCTCTCTGCCGTTTTTTCTACGCAGGTCTGCCATAGGAGATACCCCGTCGAAAGTCATGTACTCTACCCACTCGGACATCTCCTGTACGGTACCGCTTCCCACATTGCCATTGATGTAGGTCTTACAACCGATCTGTTCACACAGTTCGAAGAACTCATGGGTACCGAAGCTGTTGTCCTCGGTCACACCACCCCAATGAGTGTTGATCATTTTCTTGCGGTTCTCCTTCGGTCCGATACCGTCTTTCCAGTGGTATTCGTCCGCGAAACAACCGCCGGGCCAGCGAAGCACCGGAAGCTTCATCTCCTTGAGTGCTGCCACTACATCGTTACGCATACCATTGGTATTGGGGATCTCGGAATTCTCACCTACATACAGTCCTTCATAGATACATCTGCCCAGATGCTCAGAGAAATTGCCGTAAAGTTCCGGATTGATATGTCCCTTTTTGTTCTTTTCGTTAATATAAACCTTTGCCATATTGATCCTTTCTGTGGCAGGCATCCGTTTCCTACCACTGTTGCGGCATTACGCCGTTCCGTCGCAGTGCGATTCCCGCAGAGCGTTCATTATTGGAAGCCTTTCACTTCATGCCAGCTCTCCGCAGGCTCCGTACTTTCTTCCACCTGTACATTCTCATATACTACACTTCTTAACTTGTCTTCCGAAAAGTTATCCACTCTTGCCCTGATCCGCAGATCCTGCAGGGTAAAATCGGAAAGCAGATACTGGCTCTCATCCGGCATCACATCAAAAAAGGTATCACAGATGCAGTCACAGTCCTTCATCGTGATGTGATCTGCATAAGACAGCGGCCTGTCCTTCCGATCCTTCAGATCATAATACTGGGTCCAGGGATAAATCTTGAGGAACTCCTTTACCCGGCCTTCGATCTGCTCCACCGTGATATATTCATAGTGCTGCGGGGTGTCCGGCCGCATTTTCAGCCACAACAGTCTCGCTGCCCCCTTGATCTGAATCCTGCGCATGATGATATTGCGGTTATGTACTGATTCCGAACCGCAGGTGAGACACCCATGGCAGAAGCCATAGACGCAATCCTCCACCAGAATCCGCTCATTGGAGCCGTTCTCCGGCTGGCTGTCCGCCCAGGGGCCCTTACCGCCCTTTAGCACCACAGAGTCGTCATTGACTTCCATATAACAGCCTTTCACCAACACATCCGTACACACATCGATATCAATGGCATCCGTACTGGGTGCCGCAACAGGACCTGCCGGGGAATAAATATGGCAGTTCAAGTATTTTACATGGTCACATTTATAAATATGTGTGGTCCAGAAATGGGAATTCTGTAAATTCAGACCGGCGATCCGCACATTTCTGCAGTTGGACAGATAAACCAGCCGGGGTCTCTGACCATCCTTGTTGGTGCCGTTACTCCATTTCCAGCGCAGCCAGCAGGCTTTCCAGGTCTTAAGTCCGTTACCGTCAATAGTGCCCGGTCCGCACATGGTAAATCCATTCAGACCGTCCGCATTGATCAATGCCGTAAAATAAAGGCAGGTCTCTCCCTCGATCCGGGTCTCGGCCAGATCATAATCCGAGATATCATCGCTGCCCTTTAACGTCGCACCGGCGGAAACATAGAGATTCACTCCCTGTTTGAAATAAAGTGCTCCCGTCAGATAGGTTCCCGGCGGCACCACCAGGACACCACCGCCCTCTTCTGCCGCCAGGTCGATCACCTTCTGGATCTCTTTGGTATAAACTTTTCCGTCGTCCCAGATCCCGTACTCTGTGAGGACATAGGGTCTGCCCAGTTCCTCAAGCTCCGGCATCCCTATATCATAAAACCAGTCATCTATGGGAGTTCCGTCCGGGAAATATTCCGTAGGTCTTTCTTTTTCGTTATGCATTCTCTGCCTCCTTTGCGTTCTGCTCCCTCAGAAAATGAAACAGGATTTCCGCCCTGATCGTTATCGTTGGTTATCTGATTTCTACAAAGGTAGTGTCATAAGGTGCAATGGTTACCGTACATGCGCCCGCTTCCGTGGGGATGGTGGTAGTCTGCTCAGTATCACTGTTGTTGATGACTACCAGTTTTTTACTCTCCGGGTAATAAGCACATTCCGTATACAGGTTATCCGTCATATAGCTGCCGGAGGTGCCTTCTCCACCGGCATAACGGATCAGCTGGTACAGCATTCTGGTATTCCACAGGTTCACATGGAAGGAAGACAGATAGATTCCCAGTCCCTTGCCGAAATGATTCAGGGTGATCAGTGGCTTCCCGCCGTCTGCCAGAAGTACCTGTGCTTTTCCATCCGTCAGATACCGGTTCTCCTTCGCTTCCACACCTGCGCCCTCTGGAATCAGATGCTCCGGATCCGCTGTCTCAAAGATCCATCTGCCGTGACAGACTCTTGCGCCGGTGTCCTCGTCAATTCCCAGCACATGTGCCATACGGAAATACGTATCATATCCTTCCACAGCGGAAGGCTCGTTCACACCGATAAAGCAGCCTCCCTCGTGTACCCACTTTGTAAGTGCAGTAACAAGCTCCTCTTCCTTCCAGGCATCCCCGCCGCTCCAGGCGCTTCCGGCTCTGCCTGCATTGATTACGACATCTACGTCCTTCAGTATACCATTTTTTACATCCTCAAAGGAAATAAATTTCACATCCACAGGAAGTCCGGACAAAGCTTCGTTGATGTGGATCAGGTCATGCATATAAGTCTCATGGAAGTGTCCGGACAAGGTCCAGGAACGTAAGCTTCCCCAATAATGCAGCACTGCCACACGGGTCTTGATGCGGTAAGGTTCTCCCGCATCGTGGAAGCTGCGGATCAGACGGAACTCATCTGCCACTTTTTCAATATAATCACAGAAATCCGGGAAACCCTCCACCAGATGAAGGTATCCGCCGAGACCGATCCGGTCGATCTTCGCACGCAGCAGGGCACGTCTTACGCTGTTCCAGTATTTTTTCGCATCCAGTGTGGGATTGCCGCCCTCCATGAAAGTCGGAGCACCGCCCAGCCCCACCGGGAACAGATAGGGGTGCAGACGCAGTTCATGTGTAGGCACATCCACGCCCGCACACAGTCTGGCTTCATAACCGGAGAATACACATTTGATCAGTCCGTCAAAACCAAACTCCTGAAATCTGCCATTATAAGGCTCCACGCCTACCCAGCTGTCGTCATAGAAGACATAAGCCTTTTTGCCGTAGGAATGCACCATATCGATCAGCTTCCTGCCAAAGGAAATAACGAAATCATTGATAAATGCCATCCAATCCGCCTTTTTCGCATTGCCAGGCATATGAGTCACATGCAGCTGTCCCTTATTGATAAAATCTTCCGCTGTCATGCGATATCCGTATTGTTTCTCGAACTCCTGTAAAGCAGGAACGCTAACAGTGAAATCATAGGAACCCCAGTCAGAGAACAGATTCCGGTTCCTCTCACTGCTGCCCCAGATCCATACGAAATTATAGAACATGGAGGTAAAGCGCACCACAGTGGTATCCGGATGGGTCTCACACCAGTGCTTCATCCAGCCCAGCAGATACTCCTGAGTCTCAGGATATCTGGGATCGATCTGCATCAGATGCTCCTTGTCCCAGTGGTTCGTAGTATGATTGTACATAGAGATTTCTTCCCAGATACGATAGGCTAAGAAGCTTACTGTATACTTATGAAAAGGGATGATGCCGCTCAGGGACACGCTTCCCTTCTCTTTGTCATAGCTCCAGTCCGCATTGTCGATCTTCACATTGGTGGTTCTGTCATAGACTTCCCAATATTCCAGACTCTCTGCGCTGTCATTGATCCGGAACTGCTCCGCAAAAAAGCTGTCCATCAGTCCGATGGTCAGGGTGTCACTCTCTGCTGCCTGGGGCGGTGTGCACAGGAAGGTCTGCTGTAATTTGTCCTGATTCTCCTTTGCCCAGGCATTGTGATCTCTGATAATACAAATGGTAGAATAGATTCCGTAACCAGCATGGGTGATTTCGTCGGAAAGCACGGTTCCATCACTGTCACGGATCACATCTGCTCCCCATTTTTCTGCCATTTTCAGAGTCAGTTCTTCATATCCTGATTCTCCCGGTAAGGTAAAACCACCTTTTCCCATTTCGAGTTCCTCCTCATATTCCTGCTTATTTTTCATTCCTGTCATTTCTTCACTTCTATTTTCCAGTACAATATCTGTCCTGTTACAGCAATTCCTCTTTCAGGCACAGCCTGACCACACGTTCCAGCTGTTCTGCCTCGGACAACAGCACCTGATCTCCCGCAGGATCCGGAATGTCCTTGTAGATCTCCGGTTTCTTAGGAACATTGATTTGTCCCACAGGCTCCCATGCGCCGAAACCATCCGTCACGCACTCTGCCAGATAAGCGTAGGCTCTTTCAGAATGACCTTTGCATTTCTCCCGGATCTCCTGTGCCACATATCCTGCCATCTTATAAGCACCGAAGTCATTGGTATGGGTATAGTCCCCGGGGAAAAAGATGGGTTTGGCATCCTGTAAGCCCTTTTCCAACACATATTTCTTGCTGTGGGCATGAAGATCCAGCACCGGAATTCCGTACTGTGCTCCCAGTTCCAGACATACATCCGCGAATTCCTCCAGCAGATCCAGATAAGTCTGATCCCGCAGTCTCCAGGTATTTCTTGCAATGGGTGTCACCAGTACCGGGTATACTCCCTTTGCCTGATTTTCTTTGATATAGCGTTGCAGATTCGCCCGGTATCCGCCCTTTGCCTGCAGCCCGGGAAGCTTCTGATCATTATGCCCGAACTGGAAAAACACATAATCTCCCGGCTTGCTGTACTGAGAGATCACCGCATAATGCCCTTCCTTGCGGAAGCTATCGGTAGTCAGTCCGGAGTGGGAATGATTCGACACTGCCACACGTGTGTCAAAATATGCCGGAAGCATCTGTCCCCAGCCACAGTAACAGGTGCCTGGATAATAGGGATAATCTCCGGGCTGATCTGTCACTGTGGAATCTCCCGCCAGATAAACCGTAGGACCGTTCACCTCTTCTACCGTAAGAGCACTGATCCTTGGTCTGTCCGCCAGTACTGCAATATCCACAGTCTTATCCGCAAAAATCCGGGAATAACCCACAGGTACAATATCGCAGACATTTGTAATCATTGTATAAGTGAACTCACCGGCTCCCACTGTGCCATGAAAAGCCAGCCGTCTTCTTCCGGTGAAGATCAGTATCTCTCCCATTTCCTCTTCTGAGCGGATGGTCAGGGTGATCCTGTAGTTCCCCTGTCTGGGTACATCTACCTTGAAGATCAGCGGAATCCTCCTGGGTGAGCCAGACATCGGTTCTCCCGACTGCCTCTCCAACGCTGCCACTTCTTCCGCAGAATCCAGATAGCAGCCGTTCTCATCTTCCTTCAGGAAGGACAGCTGTTCGTTCTGATACCAGTACATCGTATCAAAAGAGGAATTCAGTTCCCGGATCTGCAGCAACTCCTGCTCTCTTCTGTTTTTTTCTGTTACAAAACCGTAACCTTTGCCCGGCTGATAGAGGTCTTCGCTGCCCACATCGATCAGATTGGCCGTTCCTCCATCCTTTCCGAACAGGAAATTCCTGCGAAACATCTATAACGCACCATCCTTCTCAATATCATCGGAAATTAACAAGGTTGCAAAGAAGGAAAGTGCCAGTCCCTGTCCCCATCCCTGAATATACGCCTTGGGAATGCCTCTGTATCCTTCCTTGTCTCTCATGACGGCAGTTCCGCCGGAGACATTCATCACCTTACCATCCTCGCTGACATTGGCAAGCAGGCCCTTGATGGCCTTGTTGATATATTTGCTGTGTAAAGGATTGCCTCTGGTCAGCATTGCTGCGGCAATTCCTGCAGATGCGGAAATCTCTTCATAAGATTCCGGATCATCCACTACGGTTCTCCACAATCCATTCTCCGTCTGGTATACCTTCAGGGCTGCCAACTGCTCATTTAAGGAGCCGGCCACATCGATATACTTCGGATACAGATAGCACTGAGGCAGAATACCGCCTACCTGCGACATGGTAAATGCTGCCCAGGCATTGGCTCTTCCCCAATAGATGCCGGACATATGATCTCCGGCAATATTGTCATAGCCGTGATACCAGAGTCCACTGCTGGGATTCTGTAAATATTTGATATGCCAGTAGTACTGGTTCAAGGCATCATCGATCAGTTCTTCATCGTGTTCCATCACGCCCACACGCAGCATCAGGAACGCTGCCATGAACAAAGTGTCACACCAGCACTGCTCCGGGAAATCGTTGTTGGCAGATACGGTATGCTGCAATACATGATCTCCGAAACGCAGGGCATCTTTTCTTAAATAAGTGATCTTACTCATAAGAATGTCATGATACTGCTGCTCTCCGGTGGCCTGGTATAAGGTGATCAGGCAATGTCCCATGGCACAGGCATTTACTGTCCATACCTTGGGCAGTCCCAGATCGATCAGTTCGTCGATACGATCCTTTAACAGATCCAGATATTCCTTCTTGCCTGTCTTTTCATAGGCATCGCTGATTCCGTAATATGCCACACCACAGGGCCAGTCCCAGGTGAGATCCATATTCATAGTCTTTTTGACGATCTTGTCAATGACTCCCTCTATTTCTTTCTTATCATATTCCAGTTTTAACATAGCTCCTCCATTTCTGCCTTTTGGCTCTTTATATTCTTTTCCCACAGTTGTTTTTATTGTAAAACAGTCGGTCGGAAAAGGACATAAAGTAACTTCGCCCTATAAATATTATCAAATGTTCTTACGAATGCAAGCATTCGACGCCCATTGAATAATATTTACATGGCTCTGAATAGTTGCATTTTTAATATAGCCCCCAAGCCATTCACGCCTGGGGGCTGTATGTACTTCCTGTAATAAAACTTTTTACTTACTGAAGTCTGGTGGTGTTACCTGCATCCAGAGCAGCCTGTCTCTCATCGATAACTTCCTGATAACCTGCATCCAGATACTTCTGGCTCAGTTCGTCATACAGAGCGTCGAACTGGTCCTTAGAACACATGGTCAGCTTATCACGGTACTCGGTGTACAGATCATACAGCGTCTGGTTGTACTCGGTTACTGCATCGATAGAAGTTGCGAACAGACAGTCGGAGTTAGCCTTGCCTGCTTCATAGATAGCAACCTGTCCGTTGTAGTTAGCCAGGATCTGATCATAGAAGTCCTGAGGAATACCCTGAGGGGTAACTGCCTGGATATCTTTCTCGATAGATCCGAGGGTCTTAACTGCGGTTACTGCACACCAGTAGTCTACGTTGTTGTTGTGTCCCTGCTGCTCAGCCAGACCGGTCTGATCTGCTACTGCTACGGGATCGCCGTTATCATCATAATTGAAGTTCACGCCTTCGATACCCCACTGCATAGTGAACAGATTCTCGGGCTGGTTCAGCCACTCAAGGTACATCATAGCTGCCTTTACTTCATCCTCGGTAGCATCGTTAGCGAAGCCGATCATCATGCCGAAGTTGGTTCCGGGTCTGTAAGAAGCGGAAGATCCCCAGGTCTCATCCTGTGTCCAGGTGGAAGGAGTCACTGCTACTGCCAGCTTGGCATCGGGGTTAGCATCATAGAAGGAGTTCAGTACGTTCATGCTGGAGGAGATATATCCGGTCCAGGTAAATGCTTCACCGTTGATGAAATCTGCCTCTGCCTCGGAAGCATCTCTCAGATAGTACTCAGGATTGTAGTAACCATCATTGTACAGCTCATTCTCCCATTTTAAGAATCTCTTCTGAGCCTCAGTGGACAGAGCGGGGATCTGGTAGTCACCGGTGGTTGCCCATGTGGTCTCATCCTGAGGATAATCTCTGTAACCATAGTTCTGGTCAATACCTGCGCCGCTTACTTTCTTACCGCTTAAAGGATACTGATGGCCGTTCTCAACCAGTTTTGCATACAGCTCTAACAGCTTGGTGTTGTCGCCAACAGGATACTCAGAGAAGCCAGCTTCTTCCAGCCAGTCCTGACGATAGAAAGTGCACCAGGTATAAGTGGTGTTACCGTAAGGTCTGTAACCGAGTACCAGATAATCTTCATCATCCAGCTTGGTGTAAGCATCGTTGCCGTGCTCTACCATGGTCTCCCAGTAAGTAGGAGCGATCTGCTTGAACTCTTCTACATCGTAGGTCTGCAGATAGCCGTCTGCCTGCCAGCTTGCCAGCTTATCATAGTCATATTCCATACAGATGGTAGGAAGGCTCTGACTTGCTGCCAACATAGCGTAATCAGTCATAACGTCGCTACGGGTAATTCCTACATATTCTACCGTGATGTTGTACTTATCACCGAAGTTCTCCTGTACCCAGTTGGTCCAGTAGTTGTTCTCTACATCAGAGCATCCGTTTCCGGAAGAACCACGATCGTATACGGGGATCTGCAGAGTAACATTGTCTGCGAAAGCCTCCCATCCATCAATACCTGCTACTGCTGTGGATGCTCCTGCATCTGTGCTTGCTGCAGAACTCTCTGCTACAGATTCCTTTGTTCCGGCATCTGCGGTTGTGTTGTCCGCACTGCTGCCGCATCCGGTCAGAGTGCTCATTGCCATAGCACCAACAAGTGCTGTTGCCATTACCTTGTGAAGAGTATTCTTCTTCATAAATCAATCCTCCTTAAAAATTATACATAGTTTTATGTGTACCCCCGGTTCCGGGGAAAACTAACATGGTTGCTCTTGTTTCTTCGAACTCTTTTAACCCTTTACCGCTCCGATCATGGTTCCCTGTACGAAATACTTCTGCAGGAAAGGATAAATGATAATGATAGGAATGGTTACGAACATAATACTTGCTGCCTGCAGCACTTCGGGGGTGGACTGGATCGCGCTTCCGGTATCTGCCAGAGATGAAGTCTGTGCTTCCGCTGCGGATGCAACCAACTGATATAACTTATACTGGATCAGTTTCAGATCGGCGCTCTTGGTATAGTACATGTTGTCTGCGTAGGAATTCCAGCGGCCTACCGCATAGAACAGAGACAACGTTGCCAGGATCGGTTTGGACAGCGGTAATACGATACTGCTTAAGATCTGGAAATTACTTGCACCATCCAGGAAAGCGGATTCCTCTAAGCTGTCGGGAATCGTACTCTGGAAGTAGTTCTTCATGATCAGCATGTTGTACGGGGAATAGATCAGAGGTAAGATCAACACCCACATGGTATCCAGCACATGCAGCTTCTGATATAACAGGTAGCTGGGAATGATGCCGGCACTGAAGTACATCGGTACCATCAGCAGGAAAGTCAGTAACTTTTTGCCCTTCAGTCTCTTCTTGGAAAGAGGATAAGCGGCACAAGTACATACCAGCATTCCCAGAGCGGTGAAGATCACGGTAACGATCACCGAGAAGATCATGGAGTAGGTCATGGAGTTATCTGCAAATACCTTCTTGTAAGCATCGAAGGTGATGTCTTTGGGCCAGAAGTAAACGCTCTTGGACATTACTGCGGTATTACCGGATATGGATTTTACTGCTACATGTAAGAACGGTAATACACAGCTGGCGCAGAGGATGACGATCACTGCCATCATGACGAAATCACTGATGCGGAATTTGTTGACCGCATGTGCTCCGCCTGCGGAGGTAGATTCTTCATTAATATTAACTTCTTTTTTCTTCATCTCTCTCACCTCCTACAGTAATCCGTCTTCGCCAAGCTTCTTTGCGAATTTATCAGATAACAGAACCAGGATCAATCCGATCAATGACTGGAACAGACCAACTGCGGTCGCCGCACTGAATTTTCCGGCTCCAATACCTTTGTTGTAAATGTAGACAGCCAGCTGATACTGGAAGTCCTTGACCTGTGAATTCTCCAATGCGGTCAGACGTTCCAAGTTACTTCCCATGACACGTCCGAGGTTCAGGATCAGTAGTGTTACTACTGTACTCTTGATACCGGGAAGTGTGATATGCCACATTCTCTTCCAGCGGTTCGCACCGTCGATCATGGCTGCTTCATACAGCTCTCCGTTGATACCGGTGATCGCCGCCAGGTAGAGGATCGTGCCCCATCCCATCGTCTGCCATACACCGATCAGCAGATATGTAACTGCCCAGTGCCATTTCTCATTCAGGAAAGGAATTCCTTCGGAGATCACTCCCAGGTTCGTCAGCAGGATATTCACCAGACCGGAGTTCGGACGAAACATTGTCATGGCTACGCTTCCGATGATAGCCCAGGAAAGGAAATGTGGCAGATACAGGATCGTCTGTGATACTTTCTTGAATCTGGGATATCTTAATTCATTCAGGATCAATGCCAGAATGATGGGCATCGGGAAACCAACTAACAGGTCTGCCAGATTGAACACTACGGAGTTGCGGAGCGCTCTCATGAAATCGGCATCCTTAAATATTTTAATGAATGTCTTCATTCCCACCCATTCACTGCCTGCATATCCCTTCGCCGGCTTGTAATCCATGAAGGCCATCCGTAGTCCCGGGTATGCTCCGTAGCTGAATACAATTACCATGATCAACGGAAACAATAACAGCAGATACAACTGCCAGTCTCTTTTAAAAGCTTGTTTCCAAGTGGTTTTTGTTTTCACACCCACCACATTGGCTGCATTCTTCTTCGCCATGTCGAACCTCCTCAAGTGTCAACTATATTTTCTCGTCATTTTGTACACTTTTTGTAACCTTGTAAGCATATTATCATACATGTTGTCATATTTTTCTAATCAATCAATATAGAAAACTATGCAAAAACAACCATTATAGATCATGGTCGTTTTTCGTAAGTATTGAAGTTTCGTTGCATTTTCGTAAATTTTACGTGAATTTTGGAGCGTTTTTGCTGTAGGATTCGCTGTTTCACGGTATTTTTAGCCTTTTTTAATCTCTTCCACGGAAACGTTGCCAACCCTAAAAAAGTCATTTTCGCAACATAATGGTTGATTTTATCCATTTTAATTGTTATATATAATGTATAGACATTATTTCTACTGCAGCATGTCTTTCCGTTGCATCATCATACAGGATGCACAAAGCGATTCAGGAAACTCTGGAACAGGAGGCACACTATGGCGAAATCCAAACGAGCTGTCACAGAATACCGAAGTTATTATCTGCCAACACACTTCCCGGTACTGCTTCTGTCCGGTGATTATTGGAAGATTTCCGATATTCCCAGCGGAAGCCTTCATTTTCATAACTGTCTGGAGATCGGGATCTGTCATTCCGACAGCGGCACATTAGAGATCAATGGCGAAAAACAGACCTTCCATGCCGGTGATGTCACCGTATTGCCCCGTAACGTTCCACACACCACTTATAGTGCCCCGGGCACAAAAAGCCACTGGTCCTATCTGTTTCTGGATCCGAAGGAGTTGTTCCGCAATCTTCTCCCCGCTTCCTGGAAAAATCACGACCTCTCCACAGACGGCTTCCCGGGGTTCCGCTATATTTTCAGCAAAGAGTCTTTTCCCCACATCAACTATCTGGTGTCCCATATCATCCACGAACTGGAAGAACAGAATCCCTGTTACCAGATCAGTGCCAGAAGCCTGTTGTGCTCCCTCTATATCGAGCTGTACAGGATTGAAAGTCTCGGCGGTGCCAACCCCGCCACTGCGAAACCGGGTTCTCCCGAGATCCTTGCCTTACAGGGGCGCAAAAAAGAGGGCGAGATCGTCGAAAACTCTCTGGTGATCTCACCCGCTCTGGATTATATCGAAGAAAATTATATGCAGCAGTTTACCATTGAATATCTGGCGGAACTGTGCCATTGGAGTCCGACGCACTTCCGCCGGGTCTTCCACGATATCATGGGCACCTCCCCGTTGGACTATGTGAACAATACCCGGATCTTGAAATCCTGTATCCTGCTGCGCAGTACAGAACACTCTATTCTGGACATCTCCGAGATGGTAGGCTTCCATTCCGTATCCAGCTTCAACCGCTACTTCATCAAGCTGATGCAGATGTCTCCCAGAGAATACCGCAAGCAGATGCAGCAAAGCGAGAAAAAAGCGGAGAACCAGTCCATTTTGGAATTCGCCGGCTGGATGCGACCGGAATAGCTGCTCTCTGCACTCCGGCAGTTCCGGGCATTAAGCCAGCCTTTTATGTTTCCATCTGCCGGAATAATAACGGATCACCGGGATCACACAGCCGCAGCTCCAGGACAGGGGTGTGGCGATCCAGATTCCTGTAACTCCCAGAATTCCGGACAGCAGATAAGCAAACACGATCCTGCCGGACAGTTCCGTTAATCCTGCTACCATGCAGGTATTCACATCTCCGGCTCCCCGGATCACATTCTGGTAGCTCTGCATCACCCCCGCGATCACATAAGCCACGCCGATAATGGTCAGATAGGTGCAGCCGATGCCGATGGCTTCTGCCGATTCGTTCGCATCCAAAAACAGCGTCATTAACTGAACCCGGAAAATAAGTACCATGGAGGCAATAAAAATACTGGCTCCCACCATGACACCCAATGTCTTATAGAGAGCTTCCCGGATCCGGTCATACTGATTCTTCGCAATGTTCTGCCCAGTAAATACCGAAAGTGCCGTTCCAATAGAGACGATGACCTGGATCGCCACACTGTCCACACGATTTGCCGCCACGTAGGCCGCCATGGTGGACGAGCCGAAGGAATTCACCAGTCTCTGGACACTCATGCCGCCCAGTGCGATCATACAGGACTGGAACGCCGCCGGGAATCCGGTCTTCACTACCAACCGGATATAACCAGCCTCCGGCTTCCATTTCATCAGAGACAGGCCAATCTCTTCTCTCCCCTTCATGACTTTTGCAAAACAGATTACTGCCGAAGTACACTGTGCCAGAATCGTCGCATAAGCCGCTCCCGCCACTCCCATCTTGCAGATAATGATTAAAAAAAGGTCAAACACAATATTCACGACAGAGGAAGCGATCACCGCCCGCAACGGAGTCTTCGAATCTCCCACACTGTTCAGGATTGCCGCACAGCCGTTGTATACCACGCTGCCGAATACAAAGGTGTAGATGATATGCAGATATTCTGCGGAATAACCGATGACATTCTCCGGTACACTCAACAACCGCAGGAAAAACTCCGCGCCGAAAATTCCGATGAGTGACATGATGCAGGTCAGCCCACCTGCCACCCAGACAAGTGCCGTCACAGTCTTCGCCAGTCTCTCTTTATTGCCACAGCCAAAGCACTGCGCCACCACCAGTCCGGCACCGTTACACATGCCACTGACGAGCGCCAGCAGAAAATAGGTCAGGGTTCCTGTACTTCCTACCCCCGCCAGAGCACTCTCGCCCAAAAATCTTCCCACGATCACTGTGTCCGCCACATTATATACCTGTTGGAATATGTTGCCGATCAGCATCGGTATGGCAAAGCCAATGATCAGTTTTAATGGTTTGCCCTGTGTCATATCTTTCATATAGGTGTCCTCTTTTTTATCCTTCTGTTTTCAAAACGAATCCCGCCAGACCGGATTCCGGTCAATTCAAATGCAGCAGTCTCGCCCCTGCCAGACGGTTCTCCCGCTTCGGCGGCAGATCATAATAGACCTCCATTTTGAACGGATCCAGTTCCAGGGTCAGTTGTGTCGGGCAGCCGTAGCGTTTCAGAGCCACACGCCATAGTTCACCATTGGAGAACCAGTCGTCAATCAGTTTTCCGTCCTGATACAAGCGTGCGCAGTCTCCGCCAAAGTCCAGTTCCAGCCAGACATCGCCTGACAGTGCATCCGCCGGGTGATACTCATATTCCAAGGTTAATTCATAGACGTTCGGTTCTGTTTGACCATATACGTTCCAGATGCTTTCCACTGCCTGTCCGGCATCCGTGATCCGCACCTTACCGGCTTCCGCAAAGTGCAGATCCGGCAGCAGACTCACCTTGCCCTTTTCATCTGCCCCTTCCTGCGCATAACAAAAATGCTCCGCATCGTGTATGGTAAGGATCCTTACCGCTTCCGCATGATCATTGCCATCACTCCACTCGAAATAAATATCCTCCGGCTTCTCATCCGTATAGAAATAATAAGTTCCGCCAAAGTATCCCAGATAAGAGGCATTGGTTTCCCGAAGTCTGAACTGCTCTCCCCGTATCACCACCGGCAGATTATAAGGCAGCACCAGAATCGCATCCGTCCGCACATGAATCCGGTCGAAAATCATCTGCCTCTGTATTCCTTCAACATCTGTCACCGTAAACTGTAATGGCTTTTCCGGTGTGATCTGTTTCTCCGTCATTTTCCGTTTTCTCTGGTGATTATTGATAAATAAGAACCCGCAGTCCGCCGTTTTATTATAGCGGAACGCTGCCCGCAACGTCTCCATATCTTCTGCACCCATGGGCTCGGGAATATTATCCGGCAGGTACACCTTTGCCGGTGCCAGCAGTTCTTGTGTGTTTTTTATAAAAAAATGGTGTTTGCGCAGTCGATAATAGCTTTCTGACGGCAGACCGTTTTCCCGCAGGCACGTCTGAAAATCATAGCTTTTCACCGGAAGGTCATTGGCATAGCCGGTCGCCTTCGACTCCTGCAGGGTGGTATATTTTCCGTCAGGATTCACGCCGCCGTGGTACATATAATACCCTATCAGATTTGCCCCTGCTCCCAACATGCAGATCGTCTGTGCCTCGATATCCTCCGGGTAAGGGTAGGTGCGTCTGTGTGCCGTCACCTGCAGTCCCCCACCCAGCTCCGCCGTCAGGTAAGGGAATTTTGACGTATCAAAGGTAAAATCACTCTGTCCTTCGGCGAAATCCGATGCAATATTTGCATCGTCGTGAAAAGGCTGAAACAGGAAATTCTCGCTTGCCGCAAGTTCGTGGGTATGATTCGCCCACGGAGCATCCACATACCCGCCAAGCACCGGCAGAAAGTTTTCCGGTACATAAGCGCCTCCCCATCCGGTCGCTGAAAAATAGGGAGCGGTCAGTCCCTTTTTCTCCGCCATAGCTCTGAGTGTGCGCATATGCGCCATGCCCTCTTCCCTGTCGGAAGGGCCACCGGCATGCCCGTACTCATTCTCGATCTGAATGCCGATGACGGGACCATCGTCCTTATGCATATACCCATCCGCCTGCTCGGCAATCTTGGTAAAAAAGAGGTCCACATACTTGAGATACTGCGGATCATCCGTTCTAAGAGACAGTTTACCCCGCTTTTCTTTCTCCACCAGCCAGTCTGGGAAACCGCCGTTCCTGCACTCTCCGTGTGCCCACGGACCGATACGCAGCCATACTTTCATCCCGGCTTCCTGACAGCAACTCAAAAACGCCTTCAGATTTCTTCTGCCGGAAAAATCCCACTCACCTTCCGCTTCCTCATGGTGGATCCAAAACACGTACGTAGCAACGATGTCTACACCGCCCTGTTGCATATTCTTAATTGCTGTTTTCCATTCCCCTTCCGGATAGCGGGAGAAATGGAATTCTCCCATGATGGGCAGGATCGGTCTGGCGTTGCAGGTTAAGTATTCGCTGTTATAGATATATACTTCTTTTTCCATGTTTTTCATTTTGTAATCCTTTCCTCAAAAACTTTCCTATTCAAGTCTTTCTTTTCGAGCTTTTTTACAGATCATGTACCCGGATTCCCTGATGAGCATTGTCCATGGCAAGTAGTTCTTCCGCACACTTTTCCGCTTCGTCTGACCGCCCCAGTCCTTTAAGTCCCAGGCTCATCATGAACAGACAATGCTTCCGGTTCCGCTCGTCCAGGTTCTCCTCAAAAATCAGCAGATCCGGCAGGGATACCGCAAAATAGTCTATTTTTATTTCATCCCCGATATGTTTTTTTCCATAATCCTCCAGTTTTCGGAATCTCTCCACTGCCTGCTCTTCGTCACCCAGTGCCCGGTACGCCAGTCCCTGATAATAGATCATCTCGGGGGGCTGATCATTGTAATACATCATGCCCACCGGCTCCGACTCTCCGTGACAGGCTTTCGTAAGACTTGCGAAAGCTTCCTCTGTCTCTCCCAGCTTTTCCTGCACCAGTCCAAGCAGATAATGCAGATTATTCTCCTGTGCAGACTCCAATTTCCCTTCTCCCAGATTTTGGGGATATTCATCCACTGCCTGCAGGAGAATTGTTTTGGCTTCTACATATTCTCCTTCTGCCGCAGCCGCTTTTGCCAGCTGATACAAGGCGGTCAGGTACTGGGCTGCCACTTTGCCTTCGCCGCCTTCCCACTGATGGAACTTCCTTGCTTTGATCAGATTGAGAGCCTTCTCAGATTCTCCCAGAGTGTTTAAAAGTGTCACGTACTCCAGATACAGATCATCCCTGCTTTCCACCAGGTCAAAATGTTTTTCCATATCACTCCATCGTTCTTTCACGGGAACATTCAGACGCTTTTTCAGCTGATCCAGTTCCAGATACACTCTGGAATCCGTCTCATCCAGCGCAAAAGCTTTCTCCATTTCCTCGTACGCTCTCTGCGGCTGCTTTTTCACATTGTAATATGCCAGTGCCAGATTCCTGTGTACCGTCGGGAAATCCGGGTACCTAAGCGCAGCTTCCTCATAATCCGCTATGGCTTCGCCGTACGCTCTCCTGTCATAGAGCAGGCAGCCCATATAATAGTAAACCATATCCAGATAATAATCATCTGCCAGACTCTTTAATACGATATAATCTTCCGTTCTGTGAGGGAAACAGCCGTCCGCTACCGCATTTTCTCCCAGTGTCACATACGCTGTCATGTAATGATTTGTCTGTTTCGTATTTTCTTTCCTATGCAGGTTCTGGTATCCGTAAGCAATATAATAATATACCAGAGGATAAATATCCTCTTGCCGTGATACGTTCTGTTGTTCCACCCATTTTTTTGCAAGGGCGATTCCCTGTGCGTAGTCTCCTGCCTCATAGAGATCGATCATCAGCTCCAGCAGGGTGTTATGGTTGATTTTCTCCGGCTGTCTGTCATAGAGCGGATCGATCTTCAGGCTCTCCTTATGTAATTCTTCCGCTTCCAGCACTCTGCCCATTTTTCTTAAAATATTTTCCTTCAATGCCCGGGCTTTCATGCACTGGTACTGTCTGAGAATAGATTCGTTTACATGCTCCAGAGCCTCTGCAAATCTTCCCGCTTTCGCATCCAGGCAGGCAAGTTCATAGAATCCGGGAGCCTGGAAACTGTCGCCCCAGATGGCTTTGTAAAAAGCATCGTAAGCTTCTTTTTCTTTCCCCTGATATTTCAGAGAAAGTCCCAGATTATAGTACGGCTCATAATCGTAAGGGTTCGGATTGGAACGAATAGCCTTCTCCACTGCCTTCCGAAAATACTTTTCCGCCCCGGTAAAATCACACTTTTTAAGCAGACATCTTCCATAGGCATTGTTCAGGCGGATATCGGTAGGATTCCTACGCAGCCCCTCCAGATAATAATCCTCGGGATGATAAGTGGCATGCCGGTATTGTTCCACATGTAAACCGTAGAGGAACAGATCCTCCGTGGTTTCACAGTCTTCAGGAAGTGGTGCTGCCTTCGCCGGTTCCGGCACTTCTGCTTCAATTTTTTTCGGAAAATGGTAAGAGACCAGTTCTCTCCCATCTGCAGCACAAACACATACCCGCAGACCGCAGAGTACCTCTGTGCCATTCTGCTCTCCCTCTGTATATGCCGGTATCTGTTGCAATTTTTCACGGTCAATCTTCACTTCATAAGTTTTCTCCGGTGACAGATCTGAGGTTTCCTCATACAGTACCTTTTCCTGTCTGCCGTTTTCTCCCGGCAATGTCAGCAGTATCCGTGCTCCTTTTTGCACGGACGTGGTATAGGCCGATACCGTAAGCTGCCCCTTTGTCTCATCATATTCCGCATTTACCGCCGCATCGATCGTAGCATTTTTCACATAGCCGATATTTTTATAGGGCATAAAATACTGTTTGAAATTCTTGGTCTCCTGGGGCTGGATCCATGTGAAATCCGGCTGATTATCCGTAAAACAGCCTGTCATCAGTTCGATATACGGACCGTCCTCGTCGGTCAGTGCAAGGTCCCATGCTTTGCCGAATTCTCCGCATCCCCAGGTCCACTGCTTTTTCCCGGGAGCAATATGATGATCTGCCACATGCAGAAGTCCTGCCTGTTTTCCGTAATCGTACTCCCCTATAAAATTGTAATCGGAACGATATGCCATATAGGAGGTGGGCACCGGAATATTTTTATACTGGGCAATATTCACATGGTCGTATTTATGCTTATAATAAGTTCCCTCCGCATAGGGGAAGCTGATAACATCCCGCTTGCCGTGGTCATAGACCGCCGTCACATCCTCCGGAAATACGGAGATGGTGTCATCATTTACCGCTACTGCAGGGTTCGCCCACCACAGGAAGGTCTGGGGCATTTTCGTCCGGTTATATAGCTTTGCAGACAATTCGATGTATGCCTTGTCGGGATACAGGGTCACGCCCAGCACTCCTTCGGTCCGGAACATGTTCTCAATCTCTCCCATCCAGACTGTGGCGCTCCCGTCCTCATTTTCCGCATAGGTATATTCCACCTGATCAAAGGTACTGGGTCTGTGATGCTGCGGCCAGTTGAACTCAATACCGCCGGAGATCCATGGTCCCGCCAGTCCCACTAACGCCGGTTTGATGACATGATTGTAATATATAAAATCGTAGCCATTTGTCTTGTCATAAGCTCTCTGGATCCTGCCTCCCAGCTCCGGCAGCATCATTACTTTCAGATAATCGTTCTCCAAAAAAAGCGCTGTATACTCCTTATCCACTTTCTCATCGCTGATCTTCTCGATCACCGTGTGGGGATAGATCCTTCCCGAGCTTCCCTGATAGACACGTTTCTCCAAAAACATCGGATTCTTATCCGGCTTTCCTGCTTCGTATGTGGGAATGATCACTTTTTCTTCCCAGACCTGAACCTTATTCATGTTTTCCTCCTTTTATCTCCGTGCAGCTTTCTTTCCGCCGCCCGATATTATTTTAACCTCGCACCAGCATGCTTAACTCTTCTTCCGTTATTTCCTCCGCCGGCTCAAAATTCTCTCCCGACAGATACGTATAAATTGACGCCTGCAGTGCCCTCACCTCCGGATACTGCTGACTCTTATGCAATTCCATGGTGGATAGCAATACTTTTCCCTTCAGGCATCGAAACTCTATCATCTGTGCCATTGGACGTAAGAATGCATAGCTGTCCATCTCCGTAATGATCGTCTTCATGGGATGCGGCAGAATCACCGCCCGCTTCGATGCCATAATCCACCATTGCCAGTCCGTGTGAAAATCCGTCGGAAATTCCTTAAAAATTGGATGCTCCGTATCGATCAGCTGCCCCATACCGCCTTCCTGATCCGCAAAAGTTCCCACCGACCAGAAATCCGTCGTAAACTGTGTTTTTATGGAATACGGCAGGCTCTCTTTATCTGCATCCGGAGACAGATAGACTCTCCCGCCGTTTTGCAGAACTGCTCTCGTCTGCTCATCAAATACTCTCGTTTCATATACATTTTTCGGACATTCTGGGCTTGTTTTTTTATAGACCCACACAGGATAGGTACTGGTGCAGTCACCCATGCTCACCGTCAGCATGAATGCCGCCGATACTCCCTTAACCTCCAGAGGAATGTCCAGTCTTCCCAGTGAAGTATAAGTCCCCGGAGGACAGTTTTTTTGCCCGTCTGCCCGGCCGCATAGAAACTCCCCGCTTCCGGTATTCACGGCACAGTCCCGATACCCCAACGTCCAGACAAGCTCACCGCTGATGCTCTCTTTTCCAAAATTTGCCACTTCTACTTCCGCTGTCAGATATTCTCCCTCTTCATAGGTATAGCGGGGCATTTTCACAAAAATACGGCTCTCTGTGAAAAACTCCATGAACCGCTCCGGTCTGGCAAAATCATAGGGCTTCGGTTCTAAATGGGAATTCATCATGCCTACCAGTGCCGTCCCCTGCCCCGGGAAATCCTGCAATCCCAATAGTGAAATGCCCGACAGCTCCCTTGTGCGCATGGCGGCTTCAATTTCCTCCCGGTAGGCCAGCCGTGACAGTTCTCCGGTGGCTTCCACGTATTTTTCCCATGTGGGCAAAAGTCCCCGTTCCTCTACACGTTTTTTGATCAGTTTCAGATTCACCGGATCCGATATTCCATGAAAGCTTTCCAGCTCCTCAAAATCCGGCAGCACTTCGAACTGCCCCACTTCAAAACTGAATACCGGCTTCTGATACTCTTTTCGTATCTCTGCCATCGCCTCATCATAGGTTCGATCTGTGGAGGGATAGTTTTCATTGAGATACCCCCGCATGCCGGAGAATGTTCCGCGGATCACCACATCCTTGCAACTCTGCGATGTATAGAAATCGCTCTCTGGGTCACATCCTTCTTCACCATAAAAGGCATTGGATCCGTTCGCATACAGTCTGGTCGGATCCATCCTTTTCGCCGTTCTGACCAGTTCCCGCATCCGTTCTCTGCCTTCATCTTGTGCCTGCAATTCATTGCCCAGTGTCAGCATTACAAAAGAGGGATGATTGGCATAGGTTTTCAATAGGTCCACAAGTTCTGCCCGGTAATACCGATAGCTTTCCTCCGTTCCAAAGGCATCCTTCGGATCCCAGTGAGACAGCTCCGGCTGCAGAAGCATTCCCAGTTCATCCGCTGCCGCAAACGCAGCTTCCGGCTCACAGTGGGAATGGAATCTTACAAAGTTGATTCCATAACTGCGATATTTTAATAACATCTCTTTCCATTCCGGAATTGTCATGGGTGGATGCCCGGTCTCCGGGTATTCTGCGCAATTTGCCTCACCCCGCAGAAAAATTGCCCTGCCGTTCAGTGCCAGTCTGCCGCTGCCGTTATCACCAAAAGAGCGGATGCCGAAACGGATCCTGCACTCAGCAGTGCTACCGCCTTTATCTTCTGCTGAGATACCGTTGTCCAGGGTTACAGCCATCTCATAGAGATTGCCCTCATCTTCGTCCCACAGTTTCACATTCTCCCGCAGAGGCAGATCACGGAACCAGATTTCCATTGTTTTCGGATTCTCCTCTTTATCTGTTCCGGCTTCCGTTAATCCCTCCCCGGAACAGCTGATAATTTCCGTCAATGTCTGTGTGTCTTCTAACTCTCCTGCCGCCAGAGCCTCTGACTGTAATATGATTTTCGCATCTTTATATACTTTCTTTGCGCCAGGTGCCAGTTCCACACATACATCCAGCAAATATCCGCCTGCTTTATTTTTCTCCTCCTTTTTCACCGCCCTCGGATATGCCCGAACGCTGTCTATAAAATTCTGCGGTCTGGTATACATGCTGCATTCGCCAAGTATCCCGTTCCAGTTTGTCTGTGTCTCATCCGTCGCTGCGGAAGAATAACAGATGGCAGCTTTGGGCATTCCCGGATAGCTGTTATCCGAAAGAAACGTAAATTCATGTTCTCCCGGTGCCGCCCCAGTGAGTTCAAAAATATAAGGTGTACTTAGTGTCCCCTGCCGGAACACCGCACACGCTTCTCCATCCACCAGCAGCCGGAGTGCCCGTGCCCGCTCCGCCAGTACGAACAGCCTGTCGGTTCCGTAATCCGGTACCGTTATCTTACGACTGATCCTGGCTTCTCCCTCATAGGTATGCCGCCTGGTAAATCTCGTAGCGATCGGTGCATCTTTGTCTATCTCTCCCGCCGCATTCCCCAGTACAGCGTCCGGGTGCCACTGATTCGCCCCCACATCTCTATGTCCGATCCCGTTCTCATCCAACGTCCCCGGCAGATCCATCTGTCCCGTGGTTCCGTCCTCCAGTACTACATGCCATTTTCCATTCAACAATATTCTCATACAAGCTCCATCCCACAGACCCTTTTCCATACAGAAAATCCCATAGCAGATCCATAGTAAATTTTCTGATGTTTTCTCCTTGATCACGGAATCATTATATAGCTTAACTTTAGTGTTTTAAATTCACTATCATGAACTATTTTTTATATTCATTGCATTATTCTGAACCTTTTTGATATAATATGCGTGAAGGAGTGAATCAGAAATGACAGATAGAAGAACTTTTTTATGCGAAGATTTTGAAATTTCCTATGAAGATACAAAAAAAGGATGGTCCATGCCCTATTCGCATCACCACACCAACTATGAAATCTATATTCTGCTCTCCGGGGAGCGTCTGGTTACCATCGGCGATATCACCTACCGGGTAAAAGCCGGCATGGCAAGCCTGTTTGAGAGCAATATCTCTCACCGAAGCGTCGGTGACACGGATTATACCGGGATCTGCATCCATTTTTCAAAAGTCTATCTTGAAAAATACTTTTTACCTGCCGTAGTATCTTCCTACCTGACCTGTTTCAAGGCACCGATTATTTTCATTCCCGAGGATTACAGACAAAAGCTCGTCGACTGGAACGCAGCTTCCTGCTGCAAATCTCCCACTGCCTACCTGTTGCTTGCACAGATTCTTACAGATCTGGCAGCTTTTCGCTATCAGTATCCTCTTGAAAATGAAATTTCTGTCAGTGAGAATAAAGCTTCCGGTTTTCAGCGGATCATTAATTATATTAACGCAAACTATACAACGCTTCAGACCGTCCGGGATATCGCCGAATCCTGCGGTGTGTCCGAAAGCTATGTCCACCGGGCTGTCCGGCGGACAGAATCCCTCACCGTAAAAGAATATATTAATAAGCTTCGCCTCCGTCATGCCATACACCAGGTGGAACAGGGCGGCAATTCTCTCTCTGTCATCAGCAAGTCCTGTGGTTTCCAAAGCGTTTCTTATTTTTACCGGGTTTTCAAAAAATACTACGGCATGACCCCTACACAATATTTTTCCAAAAAAGAACCCCATTACTGATATTTCTATCAGTAATGGGGTTCTCATCATATTCTCATATACCCTAATTATTGCTTACACAATACCCTCTCAGATTGTCTGTCCGACTTTCCTTACCTACCCGCAATAGCAGCCTTTGCTACTGTGCCCCTTCAGAGGAAAGTTCTGTTTGGGTTACTGTATAATCATTTTGTTCTGCATTATCGTACCATAACCATATCATATAGATAAATTCATGTTATGAAAAGCAACCTGCTGTTGCCATACTCTATGCCTGTCATCCACCAAAATATTTTCGGCACTTTTCGCTTTTAGTGCCAAAAGTGTATTGACAAAATTATGATTATTTATTACATAATTTCAAATCTTTGTTACACGTTTTCATCTCCGCAATCTTGGAACTGCCCAGCAACGTTCCACACACCACTTACAGTACCCCGGCGTCTCGGCGGTGCCAACCCCGACACGACGAAACCGGATTCTCCCGAGATCCTTGCCTTACAGGACCGTAAAAAAGAGGGCGAGATCGCCGAAAACTCTCTGGTGATCTCACCCTCTCTGGATTATCAACCGCTACTTCATCAAGCCTCCTCACAGATTCTTCCCGCATTCCATCAGGTATGCATCCATTCCCAGACACATTGCACCGATGATTCCGGGGTTCTCGCCCAGTGCAGGAGCCACCACATACTGTGACATATCCTTCGGCAGGCTGGTCTCCGGCAGATAGCCATTCAGAAACTCCACCGCATTCTGTCTCACCATGTCGAAAACCTTCTCCTGGTGCATCACACCGCCCCAGAGAATGATCTTCTCCGGCGAGTAAGTCAGCATGTAATCTGCCACAGCCTGTCCGATATAGTAACTTTCCAGTTCCCAGACATCCTCTCTTCCGGCCAGTTCAGCTCCCTTTCTGCCATACCTGCCCTGAATCGCAGGACCGGAAGCCAGTCCTTCCAGACAGGCACCGTGATAAGGACAGCAGCCTTCATAGGTATCCTCCGGGTGCCTGCGCAGGAAGATATGTCCGCCCTCGGGATGCATCAGGCCATGCAACAGTCTGCCGTTAATATATGCCCCTACACCTACTCCCGTACCAATGGTGATATAGAGCGCATTCTCACACCCCTTGGCTGCGCCGAAGCGTACCTCGCCAAGCACTGCTCCATTGACATCTGTATCAAAACCTACAGGGACTTTCAGTGCTTCCCGGAACGCTCCCGCAAAATCATAAAATCTCCATGCCAGCTTCGGAGTGCTGGTAATATAGCCGTAGGTTGCCGATTTTTTATTCAGATCCACCGGGCCGAAACAGCCGATCCCCAGTGCCTCGATTCCTTTATCCTGAAAATATGCTATCATTTTCGGCACCGTACTCTCCGGTGTCTCCGTAGGGAATACTGCCCTGTCGAAAATATTTCCCTGCTCATCTCCTATGGCACATACCATCTTTGTGCCGCCGGCTTCAATTCCGCCTAATTTCATTCTAACATCCTCCCAATACAACTTTTTACTATGCCTGTTCCCTGTTCAGGATCCGCTTATGGAACACCAGCACAAACAACAGAGTAAAGAGTATCATTGCTGCCGGCATGATCAGAAAGCTCCTGCCATATCCTGTTTTTTCAGCAATGTCTCCGTAAATATAGTTAAATCCAATATCAAACAGGGATGCTACACTGATGATCAATCCGGACATCGTGGACACCTGCGACGGATCATAAAGTCTCCCGATGGCCATAACCAGTGTCGGATAAATGATCGAGCAGAACAGTCCGGCCAGACTCAGCATCCAGAGTGCCCCACTGAAGATCCCTGCCGCATAAAGCACTGCAGAAATCACAGAAAACAAGGCAATGCTTGGGAATACCTTCAGCCGGTCAACCAACGGAGAAAAGACCAGTCTTCCCACCGTCATTCCGCCAAAAAACAACGCCATATAATTGGCAGCCTTTCCCTGCTCCAGTCCCAGCGCATTGGTTCCGTAGATCACAAACCAGTTCAGCATTCCATGTTCTGCAATAAAGTATACACCAAAGATCACCACCATGACAATCCAAAGGTAGTTTCCCTTCATTTTCCTTCCCTGCTGATCCTTTTCTGCCTTCTTCACTTCTCCGCTGTCCGGGATCTGCAGTTTTAAAATGATCAGAAACGCCAGAACGCCGATGGCAAAAAGAACCCCTGTCACAGCTTTCCAGCCGCCAAAATCGTCAGCCAGATTTCCGATCAGACTCTGTCCTCCACTGGTACCGAACCCTTGCATGAAGAACAATACATTGACGATCATGGCCGGTGATGTGGCAAAAATGAACGGTGTGATCAGTGTAATGGACGTATTCAACAGCGTAGAAGCTCCCATTGCCAGGAACATTCCCACCAGCAATGCATAATAGTTATCTGTAAGCAGGAATACCAGCATTGCACACATCCATACTGCGAGAAATCCCAAAAAAGCCTTTTTGCGGTCGATCTTATCCATGATTCTGCCTCCGGCCAGCAGGAAACACAGATTTCCCGCATAGCTTACGGCTATGATCGTGGACAGCCCCTTTGCCGTCAATGCAAAATGCGTCTGAAAAATGCCGGAGAAAATACCTCTCAGGCTGTCACTGATTCCCAGGCCGACCATCAGGATTGCAAATCCGATGAGAGCGATCCTTCTATTACTCTTCTCCATTCTGGCTCCCATCTTCCGGCTCTTCTACATCGATCCGTACATTTTCTACATTTCCCAGTGTCACGTCCTCCTCGTAAAAAGGCAGTATTCCTTCTTTCTTCGTGATCTGAATATCATGGAAGGAGACATTCTTCACATAATCCGCATAGATTCCGGAAATCTTTGTGTGGATCTCTCCCTCTCCCTGGCAGGGTCTCTTATCGTAGCCGCTGATCTCCCACTTGGATTTCTTATCCAGTGTCAGCCGAATGCCCTCAAAGGTCACATCTTCAATATAATTGTCTTCACTGCCCAGCAGGAAAATGCCGTTTTCTCCCTCGCAGGTAATATTCTGGAAGCGGATATTGCGGATCTTACCGGCCTTAACTCCAGGTTTGCGATCCAGCGCAGTCAGGCAGACAGCCTCCGCTCTTCCCCACCATTCATAAGAGAACCTTCTGGTCTCCATAATGATGTTGGAAAAGATTACATTTTCCACGTTGCCATTATCTCTGATCTGAATGGAAATTCCACGGTTACTTCTGGAAATACAGCAATTTTCCACCAGAATATTCCGGAAGTCAGACTCTCCCTCCGTGCCGAATTTGATGGCAGCACTGGTGGATACCAGGGTACAATTGGTGACCACGATATTTTCACAGGGACCGTATTTCTTATAATCCCCGGAATTTTTCAATACGATGGCGTCATCTCCACATTCAATGTGACAGTTACTGATCCGGACATTCTGACAGTGATCCGGATCGATGCCATCGGAATTCGCCATCTTCAGATTATTCAGCAGGCGGATACCGTCGATCAGCACATCCTTACAGCCTACCAGATGCACTGTCCAGAAGGCACAGTTCGTCAGGCGGACTTCCTTGATGGTCAGATGCTTTACATCCTCCAATAGCAGGAGCGGAACTCTTGGATAATAGGAACCCTCGATATGATAACCTGAGTCATCTCCGTAAAAGACAGATTCATTGCCATCAATGGTACCCTGTCCGGAGATCGTCACATTTTCCTGTCCCAGCGCATAGATAAAGGCATGGAACGGGCGTCCTGCATATTCACTGTTCAGGAAAGAAGGCAGGCCGGATTCATGGGCTGTGATTTTACCATTGTTGCGCAGCGGGTAATAATCTTCTAAATTGCTGCTGGCTTTCCAGACAGCGCCCGGCTCCAGATGTACCTCCACATTGGATTTCAACAGCACATATCCGGAAGAATATGTCCTGCCGCCGGGGAAGAGGACTACGCCTCCTCCCTGTTCTGCACACGTATCGATTGCTTTCTGAATGGCAGGGGCATCATTGGTCTGTCCATCGCCCACTGCACCGTATTCTAATATATTGATCATAATTTTCTCCTTCGTAACCCTCTTACTTTTTTTCATTCACAATACGCAGGGTCTTGATTTCATAAGGCTTCATAGTAAAGCTCCATCCGTCCTGTACACGGGTCATATCCGCATTCTCCACCCCGGAAAAATTCTCCATGCAGTCACAGACTGTTACCTGTGCATCCGGAGCAAGTGGGAAGTTCACATGCACTTTGGTACGCATTCCCCAAGTCTCATAGATACGTACGATGATGCCATTGCCGTCCTCTGCCGCTTTCACAGTATCTGCCATCACATTTTCCTCTGCTATCTGCAGCATTGAGAAGCTGTCTTCATAGATACCCTGTACCTTCTCCCATGCCATCGGGCAGTTCAGATCGTAAGCTTCTCTTACCACACTGCCCTTGCGGAAATCTCCCTGATGAGGGAACAATGCGTAGGTAAATTCATGCTGTCCCTGATCTGCATCGGGATTGGGGAAAATACCTGACTTGATCAATGTCAGTCCCATCACACCCTCATGGACATCATAACCGTATTTGCAGTCATTCATCAGTGCCACACCATAACCGGGCTCGGAAAGATCTGCCCATTTGTGTGCGCATACCTCGAATCTTGCACGATCCCAGGATGTGTTCTTGTGTGTCGGCCGCTTTACATTGCCGAACTGGATCTCATAATCCGCTTCATGTGCCAGAATATCCACAGGGAAGGATACTCTGAGCAGCTGTTGATGTTCCTGCCAGTCCACTCTGGTCTGAAAATCGATCCTTGCGGTGTGCCGGTAGAAACGAATGGTCTGATCGATCATGGAGTCCTGGAACCGTCTGCGCACATGTAATGCCGCCGTCTCCGGTCCGTTCTCCAATACTTTGAATTCTTCCACATCAATGACATCCCAGGATTTCTCCAGATATCCCTCGTCAATATTCCAGGCATCGAATTCTGCCGGCCGATCCTCATATACGGTGAGACGGTTACCCATCCTGCCCTTTTGGATCAGTTCCCGGTCCTCCCTGATATCCACCAGGCTTGTGATCTCAGCATTGGCATCAAATCTTACGGTAAAATAGGGCGTTTTGAAGCTTACCGGTCGTCCGTTTTCCTCCATTACAAGCTCAGTGAAACAGTTGTCCTCTCCGGAGTTCACCGCTCTGCACACAGTAACACCGCTGGGTCCTGCTGTTATTTTCTGCCAACTGCCCTCTGCATTCCGGATCAGTGCCGTACGTGCAAAGCTCAAAGGATTCCATACTGCGCAGACCTCCTCATTCATCTCCGCACGATACCGGAACAGCTTTTCCCGGATGCTCTTCTTCGCTGTTTTCATCATTTCTTCATCCGCAGCAAAAATCTCTTCATACTGTGCGGCGGAATCCTCATACACTTCCTTAATAGAGGAACCGGGCAGAATATCGTGGAACTGGTTCAGCAAAAGCAGTTTCCAGCTGTGTTCCAGTTGTTCCTGTGGATAGAGATACTTTTGATCCAGAAGTGATGCCATTGCTGCATACAGCTCGGTTTCGCCGTTTTTGAACTCAGCCTTACGATTATATTTTTTATTCTGTGCCATGGAAGTATAAGTACCACGGTGGAATTCCAGATATAGTTCACCATCCCATACCGCCAGACGCTTTTTGTCCATTTTGTCTTCCAGAATATGAAAGAATTCCTTCACCCCGGTCTGTCTTGCTGCAGGGCATTCCACGACGCTGTGCTCCAGCCTTCTGCTCTGCTCCAGCATCTCTTCTGTGGGACCTCCACCGCCATCACCATAGCCGTAACAGGTCAGTACCTCGGTGCTCACATCCTTGTCCTGATACCGCTGCCAGGTACCCATGAGCTGGGAGGCATTCTGCAGACCATTATAAGTGGTGGAATGGTTTCCCACCATCTTCAGGTCACCCGGCTTCTGATAGTTTCTGGTAGAAATCAGATGTGTCAACACTTCCGTTCCGTCAATGCCCTTCCAGAGGAAGGTGTCGTGCGGAAACCGGTTGAACTCATTCCATCCGATTTTCGTGGTCATAAAATAAGGAATCCCGGATTTCTGCAGGATCTGCGGCAGCGCCGCACTGTAACCAAAGACATCCGGCAGCCACAATACTTCATTTTTTTCCGCACCGAGCTCTTGTTCAAAAAATCTGCGGCCATAGACGATATGCCGGATCAGGGACTCTCCGGAGGAAATGTTGCAGTCCGGCTCCAGCCACATGGCCCCTTCCGCTTCCCATCTGCCCTCTTTGATCCGTTCCCTGATTCTGGCAAATACCCCGGGAGCATCTTCCTTCACGAACTCATAGAGCTGTGGCTGACTGGACATAAAACGGTATTCTGGATATCTGTCCATCAGGTTCAGTACCGTCTCAAAGCTGCGCACTGCCTTTTGTCTGGTCTGACGCAGGGGCCATTTCCATGCCACATCAATATGGGTATGGCCGATACTGTGCACCGTCACCGGATTCGGTCTTCTGTCGGCATAATAAGTACCTTCCAGCTCCTGCGCCGCCATTTTCATGCTCTCAAAGCATTCTGCGGATCCGGGTCTGCGCAGATCCAACAGATTTACGCATCTTTCCAGTGCTTTAAAGCCCTCGATCCTGGATAGATTGTCCTCCGGCAGAAGATCCGCAGCTTCATAGACAGCCTGCATGTCATAATAGAGTCCAGCCGCCTCTTCCCGGTAGACTGCCAGCTCCAGGCGGAAGAAATTCGTACCGGTAAACGTGCCTGCATACGCACTGGAATACGCATAAAAAGCCAGTTCGTAAGTCTCTCCTGCTTTGACATGCTCCGACAGAATGATAAACTGATGGTTCATATCCAGCGTGGCTGCAAATCTGCCGTTCACATAAGCCATGATCTGGGGATTGTCCGTATTCCAGATATCTGTGGCTCCGGTATTCAGCACGGCACGGACTGTATGCCCCTCCATCTGCTCCGGGATCGTCACATCTGCCAGGAAGAAATAATGCTGATCCAGCTCTCCCCAGGTCTCATTGCGGCCGAAATCCCGGAAATCTTTTCCTTCTCTGTGGAATTCCTCCTCAAAATGGTAATCCGCTTTGGCGATCTTCACGGAAATTACCGGTTGTCTGTCACTATATATCATCTGCTCTACGGCTTCGAGAACAGCTTTGATTCGATTTCTAACAGTGTCCATATTACACTCTCCTCTGATTTTTATCTGAAAACAAGAAAAGCGGGGAGAACCGGAACAGTCTCCCCGCCGAACAGCTTTAGCCCTTGATACCGGTGGATGCAATTCCTTCTACCAGATATTTCTGCATAGTCAGGAAAATAACAAATATAGGAATCAGGGACAAGGTTGCCATTGCAAACATAGCACCCCAGTCAGAACCTGCGGTAGGATCCGAGAACATCTTCAGAGCGTAACTCACCGGATATTTCAGCGGATCGCTTAAGTATAACAGTGCTGCCAGGAAATCATCCCATCTCCACATAAAGGAGAAGATCGCACTGGTTACCAGTGAAGGTTTGATCAGAGGAAGGATGATACGGAAGAAGATCGTATAGGTAGAACATCCGTCCATTCTGGCCGCCTCATCCAGATCCATGGGAATCCCCTTGATGAACTGGATATTCAGGAAAATGAAGAATCCCTGACCGAACCACTGGGGAACAATGATAGGAAGGTAAGAACCGACCCAGCCTAATTTATTAAAAATTATGTACTGCGGGATCATTACTACCTGGAACGGAAGCATCATGGACAACAGCATGCAGGCGAACCAGAATCCCTTGAATTTGAAGTTAATTCTTGCGAAGCCATATCCGATCACAGCAGAGGAAGCCACTGCTCCGATGGTGGATAAACCTGCGATCACAAAAGAGTTTTTGAAGAAGGTTCCGAAATTGTATCCGGCAAATCCCTGCCAGCCTACCTTGTAGTTCTCCAGAGAGAAGTGTCTTGGGATCAATTCCGATGCCGTTCTTATAATCTCATTGGTATCCTTAAAAGAACTAAGTACCATCCATACTAACGGATATATCATCACGCAGGCAAAACAGAAGGTGAAGATATGATAAATCACTCCGATAGCAAATCTTTTTTCTTTATATCCTTTTTTCATACGCTCACCATCAACCTTCTGATTCATAATATACCCACTTGTTCTGGGTCTTGAACAAGATCAGTGTCAAAATTCCTACTACCAGAATCATAAACCATGCAAGTGCACATCCATAGCCAAGTTTGTTATAGGTAAATGCGTTCTGGTACATATATACAGTATAGAAAAGGGTGGTATCCCTTGGTTTTCCCTGTGTAATAATATAGCTCTGTGTAAATGCCATAAAGCCGTTGATCAACTGGTTGATCAGATTGAAGAAAATCGTGGGGGTCAGCATGGGGAGTGTGATCTTGAAGAACTTATGGACACCGCCAGCTCCATCCATGGTGGCTGCCTCATATAAGCTTACGGGAATCTGCTTTAATCCTGACAGGAAGATCAGCATGGAGGATCCGAACTGCCATACTGCCAAAATGATCAGGGTCCAGATTGCAGTATCGGAACGTCCCAGCCATGCGATATCCAGTCCGAACAGACCGTTGATCACACCGTCACTGGCAAACATTCTTTTCCACAGAATGGCAACTGCCACACTGGAACCGATAATGGAAGGAAGGTAATATACTGCTCTGTAAAAGCCGGACAGCTTGGTGCTCTTCACTAAAAGCATTGCTACGATCAATGCCATGATCAGACGAAGAGGTACGGAAAATACCACATAATACATGGTGACGCCGAATACCTTCCAGAATTTCGGATCATCCGTGAACATGGTAATGTAGTTTTCCAGCCCAATGAATGTCGGGGACTGTAAAATATTGTATCTAGTAAATGAAAATGCAAAAGATAAAAGCATGGGAACCATCATGAATGCCAGAAACCCGATAATGAACGGTCCGACAAACACATATCCGGATACATTAGGACTATCCATCCACTGACCCAATGTTCTTTTTCTCTTTGGGGAAGTCTTTTCTTTGCTCATTTTTCCTCTCCTTCTGCCTTTTTTATAACAAACGCCCGGCCCCCGCCCGATGCCGGATGGGATCCAGGCGTCCTTTTATTACAATTTGTTATAACGGTCTTACTTCAGAAGTCTTACTTTGCCGCCTCACTCAGAATCTTCTGAGATGTGGTTACGAATTCTTCTGCTGCTCCTGCTGCATCTGTATCTCCATAACGCAGATTCTCAACAATGGTCTTGCCCTGTGCCTCTATTTCACCCTTACCGGAGGGATCGGGATCATCAATAGGAGTTGCGATCTTGGATACTTCTGCGATATAGTCAAATACCTTCTGGGAATTCTCATCCACATTAGGTTTGATTGCTTCTGCCACATCACTGTTCACAGGGATGCCTCTCTCTGCCAGCAGGATATTGTTGCACTCAACGCTGTTGGTGAACCAGTCCAGGAATTTTGCAGCTTCCTCTTTATTCTGAGAAGTCTCGGCGATAGAAAAGAACTGGCTGGGCTTTAAGAACATCGGTTGGGTGGTTGCATCGCTGGTAGTAGGATACATGGTGATTCCCAGATCTCTACCGGCTGTGTTGGCAATACTGATGTACTGGTTGGAATAAGAAAAGTCATTCCAGGTAGTTCCGTCAATGATAGGCTTGGTCTCTACTACATCCGGGTTCTTCTCTGCCAGAAGATCAGGAGAAATAGCGGATTCTGCCTTGTTGAACTTATCCACATTAGCGAAGTGGGTTTCGCAAGCAGTCTTGGTACCTGCTGCCAGCTCATCAAACAGGTGGGAGCCCTGTGTTCTTGCGATAACCTGCATCATGTTGATGCCGCCATCGTAGTAGGTTTTCACACCGGTCTTCTCGTAAATGGTCTGTCCAATATCATACAGTTCGTCGATGGTCAGCTGCTCTGGAATCTCTACGCCGGCCTGTTCTACGATTTCTTTGTCATATACCATCATAGGAGCATTACTGCCAAGGCTTAATGCGTAACAGGTTCCATCAATAGATCCACTATCGATAACGCTGTCTGCAATCTTGCTTGTGTCAATGACACCGCTGTCAATAAACTGGCTCAGATCAGCAAGCTGTCCGCTCTGCTGATACTGTTGCAGATAGGAGTAATCCATCTGGATAATATCGGGAAGGTTGCCGCCTGCTGCCATTGCAGAAAGCTTATCCCAGTAGCCTGACCAGTCGGTAAACTCTACCTTGATCTCTACATTGGGGTTCTGTTCCATGTAAAGGTCAACTGCCTTCTTGGTTACATCATTTCTTGTCTGGTTTCCCCACCAGCAAAGGTTCAGGGTTACTTTGTCACCACTGGCAGCCTGTGCAGCGCTGTTATCACCTGTGGCAGCGGAGCCTGTGCCAGATGCATCAGAACTGCCTGCGCTGCTTCCACATGCAGCCAGAGACATGGTCATCATTACAGCCATAAGACCTGCAATCATTCTTTTCTTCATTTGTTATACCTCCCATACAATCTTTCGGGTATGTGTCCTGCACATCCCTCGTTGTTGTTTCGATGAATTTATTTTATGTCCATTTTGCATAATGGTAAAGTTAAATAACGGTTCTGTCGATGCAAAAAAATGGCTTTTTTAACCATAATCTTACATTTTTTTCGTCACATTTTCATACTTTTTTCAGTTTCCCCATATTCCATATGGCATTTTGCATAATTTCGTGTTCAAAAAAAGGTTTCTGAATGTTCAAAAAACGGCTTTTTGTTTTCTTCCCACGGATGAAAATTGAACTTCCCATATTTTTACTATATAATAACCATGATACGGAGGTTTTTCCATGAGCAATTTATCACAGCGTTTTAATAATCTGTCTTTATATAAGAAAATACTACTGATCCTGTCAACGACATTGCTTTTTGTGTTCTTTGCTTTTGTTGTGGGCATTCAGCTTCTTTCCCAGTATTATGCCCGTGAGCTGTATACTTCCAATGCACAGTCTCTAAATTATGTATCTTCCTTCGTCTCTGCAAGAATGGAGACCGTGGAATCCGGTTCTGCCCGGATCCTGTCCGATACCATCATTCAGACGAATCTCGCCGATATCATGGATGCTCCCACCAGTATCCGTAATGCCCAGAGAAAGCAGACGATATATCAGGCTCTCTATCCTTATATTTTTGATGACGACTATATCAAATCCATCAGTCTGATACTTCCTGACGACACACTGATCTGCATGGGAAATACTTCCGATCTGGATGCTTTTCCTCTGGAGGAACTGGCAGAAAATGCAGCAGCCTGCCAGGGGCGTGCCAGCTGGAGTGCACCGGCTTCCCCCGGGAATACCATCGTACTTTACCGGGATATCCGGCAGCTTCGTCATCTGACCCTGGATCATCTGGCTTACCTGTACATAGTGATCGACCTGGACCAGCTGATCAGTGATGCCCTGGAGAATGCCGGATATTCTCTCTCCACGCATTCCCGTTTTATCCTGTTTGCAGGAAATGCGCAATTTTATCCACAAGAGACTTACCATCCGGAACTGTATTCCAGCCTGCTGCAGTCACTGAATCATGGCAGCAGCCATTATTCTATTCTTTCCATAGACCATCGGAAAACCTTTGTCATCCAGGGAGATTTTCCACACACCGGATGGAATTATCTGTATTTTCAGGATTACGATCCGCTCTTTTCTGCGATCCATTCTGTTCTGATCCGGGTGATCCTGTTCTCTGCTGCGGTCGTGATGATCGCTCTGTTCCTGGCACTGTTGCTTCTGCGCAGGATACTGCACCATCTGGATCTTCTGGTAGAGAAGATCCGCCGCTTCGGACAGGGACTCCCTGATCCGAAGGACACCGATCACTACGATTACAGTCTCCGTACCGATGAGATCGGGCAGCTGCATGTCAGCTTTGACGAAATGAAATCCAATGTAAAGACTTTGCGGGATAAAAACTATGAAAAGCAGCTGTTGCTCCGGGATACCAATATCAAGATGCTGCAGCAGCAGATCAACCCGCATTTTCTCTACAATACCCTGGATACCATCAACTGGATGGCGCAAAAATACGGTGCCGATGACATCTCCACCATGGTCCGGTCCCTGGGGAATCTGTTCCGCGCTGCTGTCAACAGCAAAGAAGACCTGATCCCCTTAAAAAAGGAACTGGACGTTTTAAAGGATTATATCCGGATCCAGCAGATCCGTTTCGGAGACCGGCTGGACTTCCAGCTGCACGTACCGGATGACATTTCCCATATTTATGTCCCGACACTTTGTATCCAGCCTCTGGTAGAGAACGCATTAAAATATGCTCTGGAATTCAGTGACGATGTCTGTCATATCACCGTCACCATTTCCGAAAAAGACACCGTCTACCAGATTACCGTAGCAAATACCGGTTCCCATTTCGAGGATGATCTCATCTGGAAGCTGGAACACAGGCAGGTCACTCCCCAGGGTTCCGGTGTGGGACTGGTGAATATCAACTCCCGCCTGAAGCTGCTCTTCGGCGACCGGTACGGCTTATCTATATACAATGAAGACGGAATGGCCATTGTACTGCTGTCCATTCCCAAAGAAAGAGAGGATTCTTATGCTCAGATTGATGATTGTAGATGATGAACAGATCATACGTGAAGCACTTTCTTCCATGATCGATTATACCTCCCTCGGCTACAAGGTGATTGCCACCGCCAAAAACGGAATGGAAGCCTATGACCGGATCCGTGATGACTATCCCGATGTTGTGATCACGGATATCAAAATGCCTATTTTGAACGGGCTGGAACTGATCGAACGTGCCTCCCACATCGACTCCCGGATCACTTTTATCCTGTTATCCGGTTACGGTGAATTCGAATATGCCAAGCAGGCCATGAAATACGGGGTCCGCTATTATCTCTTAAAACCCACGGACAAGCAGGAGCTGATCAGCTGTCTGGATACAATCCGTGAAGAAAAAAAGCAAAAAGAGATACAGCAGAAGGCGGAGCAAGAACTTCTGCTGAAGGATATGCAGTCACCATTAGAACAGGGGCTGATTATGGAAGCGTTGGATCAGCCTGACAATTTTCCCCAGGTATTCAAAAAGTATCAGGGGCTTCTGTCCTTTCCCGAAAAGGGACTATATGCCTGTATCTGTTCCTTTGTAGAAGAAACCTATCTGAAAAGCTTTCTAAAGGATATCGTGCGGATTCTGCTTTCCTGCGGAGCAGAAAGTGTCTTTTCTGTTATTTATGTAAAAAACAGTGCTCTTTTCGTTCTGTCCTCTCCCACCCTGGCCCATCAGGAAACGATCCGCCAGTCTTTGGAGGAGCTGCATTATCCGCAACAGTGTGTAACCTTTGAAGTCTCTTTTCTCCACGGTGACACTTCGGAAGATTTGTTTGCGCAGATCATATCCAAGATAGCCCGCTATGACCGGATCCTGCTGATCCGCCCCGAAACCGGAGAAACCAGGGAATTCCATAACAACATGGCCGCTCCCTGGCGGATTTCCAGGCTGCGTGAAGCATTTACCGCTTCCCCGGCCGAAACAGATATTCCATCTCTACTGGATTCCGTCTTCACTCCTTCCATGACTCCGGATGTTGCGAAGAATATCGCCCTGGGACTTTTCCTGAATCCCGATAACTCAGGAGAAGAGCCGCCGTTGGATATTGCCTGTGACTTTTTCCGCCGCCTGTATTCCTGTACCCAGACCTCCGAAATCCGGAAGCTGGCGGAGATCGTACTGCTGCAGGAGAAGGACGAGGCTGCCTCCTCTAAGGGCGGTGCCAACATCAGCCTCTTAAAATCTTACGTGGAAGCCCACCTGGACTGTGAGACCCTGTCTTTAAAATGGCTGGCAGAGAACTATCTCTTTGTCAGTGTCGGCTACCTGAGCAAACAATTTGTAAAGGAGGAAGGCATCCGGTTTTCCGATTACCTGAACAAAAAGCGGATGGAACAAGCCATCCGCCTTATGGTGTACTATCATAATGACAATATCAAAACTATTGCCAGGTCTGTGGGATTCGGCAATAATCCACAGTATTTCAGCCAGGTATTTAAAAAATATACCGGCTATACTCCCACAGAGTATATTGAGAAGGTGGGTGCCTCTGCGCCCTCCTGATGCAGTCTCCCTCATCGTAAGGGAATTACATGCAGTTGTCCAGAAGCTTCATCAAAGCATCATGCGCTATGGTAAATGTCTCAAGACCACTGAGTACCTTCTTTTCTTTGACAGCAATGCTCCTGCCGTCCTTTTCCAGTGCATGGAAACCCTCAAACTCAAACAGGTGCGGTTCCAGTGACAGGAATCCATCAAATCCGGAGGCTGACAGACGCTTCAGGATCACCGCCACATTTCCGTCACCATAGCCTGCCGGAACTACACTCTGGTCTGACTTCAGTGCATCCTTTACATGGATATAGACAATATAGGACTTTAACATCTCATAGGCTTCCAGCGTATCCTGTCCGCACTGTACAAAGTTGGCAAAGTCAAAAATAGCTTTAAAATGATCCCCGTAAAAGGTATCCATGAGTTTTTTGCATTCCGGAGCCATTGCTCCATAGATATCTTTTTCATTTTCATGCAGGAGCAGTGTACCATTCGCAGAGGCATAGTCCACGAATTTACCGATCCTGTCGAAGACTTCGCCCTCATAGGCTGCCGGATCACTCTCCTGCGGAAGATAGAAGCTGAACATCCGGATCGTCGGGCATTCCATCTTATGGCTGATCTCCACTGCCCTCTTGAACTCTTCAAAATGGGGAGTGAAATCATCCGTGATCAGAATCTTACCCAAGGGAGATCCCAGGGCAGAAAGCCGGATTCCATTATCATCCAGTGTCTTCTTGATCTGCTCCACTTTTTCATCCGTGTGATAGATCAGATTTTCTCCATCCACTCCGCGCATCTCCACATAAGACATTCCCAGTCCTTTCAGACCTGCGATCTGAGCTGTCAGTTCCGGTGCGATTTCATCTGCAAAACCTGTGATTTTTACTGTCATTCTTTTGTCCTCCTTAATATGTTCCTGTCGTATCAAATACAATATCAGTGTCTTCCTTTTTTCTGGAAGTGACACGTTTTTTGTTCAATTCTCGTAAAAACAATTCTTCATCCAACGGCAGTTCCACGGTGCGGTCCAGCCAGCTGGACAGATGCATGGCATTGGACAGAGTGAGCCCCCGGATTCCCTCCGTTCCCTCTGCCACCAATGGAGTTCCTCTTAAAATATGACCTGCGAATGCTTTCAATACACCAATATGCTGCTCGTTTTGTCCATCCGTCTCAATCTCAATTCTGGAATATTCCGGCTTTTTAAATCCTTCCTTCTCCGTTTTGCAGAAATCGCTCACATTGGTGGACAGTTTATCAAAAAACAGTCTGCCTTCCTCGCACACGATTTTTCCCATCTCGAAGGTCAGCTCCAGCCGGTTGGTTCCTGGAGCATCTGCCGTGGTAGTCACGAAGACACCGGTGGCTCCGTTTTCAAATTCCATATAAGCCGTCACATCATCCTCGACCTCGATATCATGCCATTTTCCTTCGTGGCAGAAGGCTCTCACCTTCACAGGCATGCCGCACAGCCATTGCAGCAGATCCAGCTGGTGCGGACACTGGTTCAACAGCACGCCGCCACCTTCTCCGTCCCAGGTTGCCTTCCAGCCCGCCGCATCATAATAGCTCTGATTACGATACCAGTCGGTGATGATCCAGTTGACACGTCGCAGCTGCCCAAGTTCGCCACTCTGGATCATTTCGTGAAGTTTTCTGTATACACAGTTGGTTCTCTGATTTAACATGATGGCAAAGGATCTGTCAGACCTTTCCGCTGCCTCATTCATCTCCCGTACCTGTTTCGTGTAGACTCCTGCCGGTTTTTCGCTGATCGCATGCAGTCCATGCTCCAATGCATAGATGACGAATTCCGGATGCAGATAATGTGGTGTTGCCACCAGAACGGCATCACAGCTTCCCGAATCGATCATTTTCCTGCCATCATCAAATACCTTGACCGTCTCCGGAAGATTGTTCCTTGCCCAGTCCAGGCGGCTCTGCCGGATATCCGCTACGGCGGTCAGTTCCATATCCGGCACCATCCCTTTCAACACATTGCCTGCATGACCGGTTCCCATACTCCCAATACCAATAATGCCCAGTCTTACCTTTTCCATTTAGACACCTTTCCTTTCATTCTCTGATGTATTTCTTTGATGTTCTTATTGTAACTTCTCTACGATTGTAATAATATGTATATAAAATACTAATTTTATGCAAGATAACGACCTTTGGAGTGCCTATGAAAACCCAAATGACTATTCCCTATTTTACAATTGATGCACCCTATGAACTGGCTTACCGCAACAACGGAACCTCTTCTCCTGCCAGACCGCATACGCACAACGCTCTGGAAATATATCTTACAATGTCCGATCTCCCGGATGTCCTCTTAGACGACACTGTCTCCAGTGTTTCGAAAGGATCTCTGATCATCATTCCGCCTCACCATGTGCATCAGCTGTTCAATCAGAAGCTGACCATCTATGAGCGCTACGTCCTGAATATTAACAGCGACTGGCTGTATACTGTCCTTGGAGCCGGTTCCGGACTCATGCCTTATGCAGATCCGGCTTTCTCTCCTGCGATCCTCCGGCTTTCTCCCACCGGGCTTACCGGGCTCTGCAGTCAGTTGGATCACTATTTGCAGCTGCATCCTCAGCCCTCCCTTTCTGCCTATGCGGATTTTTTCTCTCTGCTAAGTATACTGGATAGCCGGATCCAGCACGGCCTACAGGCATCTTCTACCGGACAGCGTTCTATTTCCCAGTCCCAGAAAAACATCAATGAGGTCATGGCCTTTATCAACCGGCATCTGACAGAGCCACTGACCCTGGAAATCATTGCTGCAGAATTCTACCTGAACAAGGACTATCTCGGGCGCCTGTTCAAGGAACATACCCATGCCACCATCGGGCATTATATCTCCGTGCAGCGGGCTAACCTCGCCCAGACGATGCTGGCAGAGGGCCGGACCGTCACCGAGGTACAGGAACTTCTCGGCTTCTCCAGCTATGCCTATTTCTTTAAATTTTTCAAAAAAATGACCGGGATCTCTCCCAGTCAATATCGTAAAGATAACACTATGCCTCTGTCGCATTCTCCGTCTCCACATTCCAAAAAAGGAACTGCAGCCTGTGTATAAACACACATTGCAGTTCCTTTTGCTTTTACCTGTCTACTTCACAAGCTATCTTATTATTTAATCAGCAGCATCATAATGTCATTGCTTCTTGCCACGAACTTGGTCATGGCATCGGCAGACAGAGGTGCGTGCTGAAGCTTTGCCAGATCGTACAGCTGCTCGCAGATCATTTCTGCATTCTCACCATCCTGGTGCTCAGTAATGTACTGTACCAGAGGATGGCTGGCATTCAGGATCAGGGTCTCTCCCTCACCGCCGAAGGCACTCATGTCCATACCGGGCATGGAATACATCTTCATCATATCCTGCATACGTCTGCTCTCTTCGGACAGAGTGATCATGAAGAGATCTTCTTGTTCTTAAGCTTCTCTACCTTGACAGTGATCTTGTCGTTCTTCAGAGCTTTCTTCATCAGCTTGCTGATGCTCTCCGCCTGCTCTTCCATCTCTTTCTCGGCCTTCTTGGAAGTCTTGGACTTCAGGGCATCGGTCACATCCGCATCAATACGCTGGAACTTGATTCCCTCGTTCTTTTTCTTCCGCAGAAAGGGTGCTCACACAAGTTCCATTGGCAATGGCGGTCTGTCTGGACTGTTCCTCTCTGTCTTTCCAGAGTACTCTTTCATATTCCGCAGACTCTCTGGCACATTCCCGCAGGATTTCTCCGTCCAATACCCTCCACATATGCTCCGAATCTCTGTACAGATACGGCAATTGCAGTACATTCATCTCCGGTGCCTGTTCTGCGATCTGCGACAGGGAAACTCTTGCAAAAGCAATGCCGCCGTATTTGATCTGTTCCAGTACTTCGCTTTCCGAACCCAGTTTTGCTTCACTCTCCACGATGATGTGGATCCGTCCTCCGGTACGCTCCTGCACCAGTTCTGCAAAACCTCAGCGTTACCCAGCGCCGCATCCGGGTGCCATTGATTCGCTCCGACGTCTCTGTGACCGATGCCGCTCTCGTCCAAAGTTCCCGGCAGATGCATCTGCGCTGCCGTTCCATCCGTCAATATTACCTTCCACGTTCCCTCCAGTGAAATCCCCATCGCAATCCCTCTGTTCTTATATAATTTTTTATATTTTTCAGTCATCACGAAATATAGTTAGCTTCATTATAGACCGCACCTCAAACCCAATGCAACGGATTCTCCTTCATGTTCTATGCAAAAAAGAACCACATTACCGATATTTCTATCAGTAATGCGGTTCTTGAATTCTTATCAGTATGCCCACGGTTCAAATACAAAACGCCGCATAAAGCGGAACCACCTTTTTATTGTCCTCAAACGCAAAGTTTTTCGCGGAAAGTTTGATCGCATAAGCCGGCTTATAGGTATCCATATAGACCTTTAAGCTTTTGGCTCTGGTATTATCGGCGGATTTCACCTCAATCGGGACCAGCTGACCATCCCGCTGGATAACGAAATCTATTTCAGCCCCACGCTCGGATTCCCAGTAGTAAGTGTTATAACCATTGATGGCAAGCTGTACATTGACATAATTTTCTGTCATGCCACCTTTAAAATCATTCAGTTCCTCCACCATATAGAGAATATCGTTTGCAGCCAAATCCTTCTTGGCGCAAAGCAGCCCCAGATCCGAAACATAAATCTTAAACGCATCAATATCCCGATAATTTTCCAAAGACTTCTTGATCTGCTCTACCCTATAGACCTGTGACACAATTCCCGACAGGCAGAGCCATTCAATCGCATTTTCAAATTCAGAAGCACGTCCACCCTTTTTGATCAGCTTATATTGAAAGCGGGTATTTTTCTTGGAAAGCTGAACCGTAATATTATCATAGGCAAGTCTGGTTTTCTTAATTGCATTCAGTTTTTACATTTTTTACATTTTTACATTTCTTTACAAGGAATCGCGTTTGCAGTAAAAGCAACCCCCGCCACAGGTTTTTATTCCTGTAGCGGGGGGTGCTGTAAAATATGGGATTCAACTATCGCAGATCAGTATTCCAATACATAGGTTGCTGTCTCGGTAATCGGGAAGCATACCTGTCCGCCTGCATTCGAAACTGTCTTGACAATGCGGGTTCTGCCGTTGGCATCTACCTTGTAAACCGTCACTTCTCCGTTTTTCACAGGTACTGTGGTATGGAATACAACGTTTGTACCCAATGCCTGTTTGTTGGTAAAGTCGATGGTTCTGGAATGCTCTGTAACAGTATCCTTATGTTCAAAGTGGGTTTCCTTGTAACCGGACAACTTGCTCTTTGCAAGAAAGGTTACTGCATCGGAGTTGCCGATGAATACATGCAGGCCACGCAGAGCTGAGGTGGACACTGCTTTCACTGTTGCTGCAGGAATTGTCTTGTCAAAGCCGCTGGCATCTACATGAAGCAGATCCTGGTTGGCACCGGATACATTCTGCTGCTTGTCTTTTGTCTGGGTAGAGATCACTTTTGTAATGGCATCCCATCCGGTGATCTGCTCTCCTGCGATATTTGTGGTGGTCAGTACCGGTTCAGGAGCTGATGAGCCGGAGTCAGCGGAATCACTGCTGGCGTCTCCGGCGGACGGTGCAGTTGTCGGGGTCACAGGAGCAGGTGCCGGAGTAGGGGTTACAGGAGCAGGTGCCGGAGTCGGGGTTACCGATGGATTTTCAGAATCATCCGATGTTGTGCCCGGAGTTCTCAAAACGTAATAGTTATACTTACTCATCCAGTTTTGTTCCAGACTTTCCGGAACCGGGTTATAGCCTACACCTCCTTTTGCGGTGTTATAAGTAATATAACATACGGTACTATAATTATAGATTCTTCCTATAATAACGGCATATGCATCATTGGGATACGGATGTTGCACAAGATATTCATTCGCAAACTTTTTTGCTTCTGACAAGGTAAAGAAAGGCAGGTCAGCACTTTCCAGTTCTTTTATGGTCGTTGCTTTCACCCAGTCTTTACTTCCTTCAGGCCATTTTTTGCACCAGTGCGCATTAATTTCCGTTCTTCCATTATATACGCTTCTTAATGATATGTCCTCCTTATTACTTTGGGGGTCTTCACTCTGAGGATCTTCATACCACCCAGTAAATATATAGCCCTCTTTCGTAGGTATCGGAAGATCTGTAAATACTCCTGCTACCGTTGTTATAGTATCTGTCTTCCACTCACCGCCGTCAAGATTTAATTTAACTTCCTGTGAAGGGAAAAAGTAATGATTAGCTACAGAAATATCTATAGTATCAAGAGTCTTAGAACGAACTTCAATGTCCGCACCATAAAGGCATATATATTTTCCACCCTTTTTTCCTAATATGTAATACTCGTTTTTACTTGACTTAATATAACTATGAGCCCATTCAGCATTAAAAATAAAATTATCATATGTAGTCTGGCTCAAATTGTCCAAAACGGCTACCTTTGTGTCCAAGTCGTCTTTATTGTCCTCCGTCACCTGTATCCAACCCGAGTTTTCACCCTCTGCTGCTTTCGTGCGCATCTCCGGCACCATACCTGCTATCAATGTAACAACAAGCGCCAGGCTAAGCACCTTTCCTAAAAATTTTGTTTTTCTCATTCTCTTTCCCCTTTCTTCTGTACTTCCGATTTCTATAAATCTGAGTTGTGTTTATTATAACAGCATTTCCAGAAAATAAGCGGCAGATTGCACCAATCGACCCAAAAACGACATCAATCGACCGGGACGGAAATATCGTGCTTTAATTCAGACGAAATAGTAACAAAAAAGAACCTCACTACTGATATTTCTATCAGTAATGAGGTTCTCATCTTATTCTCATATACCCCAATTTATTGCTTGCGCAATACCCTCTCAGATCTGCGTGTTTACCGCCAAATTACTTATCGGCAATAGCAGCCTGTGCTGCAGCCAGTCTTGCGATAGGTACGCGGAAAGGTGAGCAGGATACATAATCCAGACCAATCTTGTGGCAGAACTCTACGGAAGAAGGATCTCCACCGTGCTCACCACAGATACCAACGTGCAGCTTAGGATTTACAGGCTTACCAAGCTTGATAGCCATCTCCATCAGCTTGCCGACACCGGTCTGATCCAGCTTAGCGAACGGATCGTTCTCGAAGATCTTGGTGTCATAGTAAGCGTTCAGGAACTTACCTGCATCATCACGGGAGAAGCCGAAGGTCATCTGGGTCAGGTCGTTGGTACCGAAGCAGAAGAAATCAGCTTCCTTAGCGATCTCATCAGCAGTCAGAGCTGCTCTGGGGATCTCGATCATGGTACCTACTTCGTACTTCATATCTACACCGGCAGCTGCGATCTCAGCATCAGCGGTCTCTACAACTACCTTCTTAACGAACTTAAGCTCTTTCACTTCACATACCAGAGGAATCATGATCTCGGGCTCTACATTCCAGTCGGGATGTGCCTTCTTAACCTCGATTGCCGCACGGATAACAGCCTTGGTCTGCATCTTGGCAATTTCAGGATAAGTAACAGCCAGACGGCATCCTCTGTGACCCATCATAGGGTTGAACTCATGCAGAGAAGCGATGATGGTCTTGATAGCCTCTACGCTCTTGCCCTGTGCCTTAGCCAGCTTCTCAATGTCAGCTTCCTCGGTAGGAACGAACTCATGCAGAGGCGGATCCAGGAAACGGATGGTAACAGGGTTGCCCTCCAGAGCCTCATACAGCTGCTTGAAGTCGTTCTGCTGATAAGGCAGAATCTTCTCCAGTGCTGCTTCTCTCTCCTCTACAGTGTCGGAACAGATCATCTCACGGAATGCTGCGATTCTGTCCTCTTCGAAGAACATATGCTCAGTACGGCACAGACCGATTCCTTCAGCGCCCAGCTCACGAGCCTTCTTAGCGTCTGCAGGAGTATCTGCATTGGTACGAACTTTTAACTTACGATATTTGTCAGCCCAAGCCATTACACGGCCGAACTCACCGGCGATGGTAGCATCAACAGTCTTGATCTCGCCATCATAGATGTTACCGGTAGTACCATCGATGGACAGCCAGTCACCTTCATGGAAGGTCTTGCCAGCCAGAGTGAACTGCTTGTTCTCCTCATCCATAGCGATATCGCCACAACCGGATACACAGCAGGTACCCATACCACGAGCAACTACTGCTGCGTGAGAGGTCATACCACCACGAACGGTCAGGATACCCTGAGAAGCCTTCATACCGGTGATATCTTCAGGAGAGGTCTCCAGACGAACCAGAACAACTCTCTCTCCTCTTGCATGCCACTCTTCTGCATCTTCTGCGGTGAATACGATCTTACCACATGCAGCTCCGGGAGAAGCACCAAGACCCTTGCCGATAGGAGTTGCAGCTTTCAGGGCAGCGGTATCGAACTGAGGATGTAACAGAGTATCCAGGTTACGAGGATCGATCATTGCAACTGCCTCTTCCTCGGTTCTCATGCCCTCATCTACCAGATCACAAGCGATCTTCAGAGCTGCCTGAGCGGTTCTCTTACCATTTCTGGTCTGTAACATGTACAGCTTACCATGCTCAACAGTGAACTCCATATCCTGCATATCTCTGTAATGATCTTCCAGAGTCTTACATACTTCCTGGAACTGAGCAAATGCCTCAGGGAATTTGTCAGCCATCTCAGCGATCTTCATAGGTGTACGAACACCTGCTACTACGTCCTCACCCTGTGCGTTGGTCAGGAACTCACCGAACAGGCCCTTAGCACCGGTAGCCGGATCTCTGGTAAATGCAACACCGGTACCACAGTCATCACCCATGTTACCGAATGCCATAGACTGAACGTTAACAGCAGTACCCCAGGAATAAGGGATATCGTTGTCACGACGATAAACGTTTGCACGCGGGTTGTCCCAGGAACGGAATACAGCTTTGATAGCGCCCATCAGCTGTTCCTTGGGATCATCAGGGAAGTCTACACCGATCTTAGCCTTGTACTCAGCCTTGAACTGGCCAGCCAGTTCCTTCAGATCATCAGCAGTAAGCTCAACGTCCTGCTTAACCCCCTTCTTCTCTTTCATTGCATCGATCAGCTGCTCGAAGTACTTCTTACCTACTTCCATAACAACGTCGGAATACATCTGGATAAATCTTCTATAGCAGTCCCAAGCCCAACGAGGGTTGCCGGACTTCTCAGCGATTACGTTAACAACGGTCTCATTCAGACCAAGGTTCAGAATGGTATCCATCATACCGGGCATGGATGCTCTCGCGCCGGAACGAACGGATACTAACAAAGGATTCTCGTGGTCGCCGAACTTTTTGCCGGTGATCTCTTCCATCTTAGTAATGTACTCGTTGATCTGACCCTGGATCTCTTCATTGATCTCGCGTCCATCTTCATAATACTGTGTACATGCCTCTGTTGTAATGGTGAAGCCCTGAGGAACCGGCAGACCAATGTTGGTCATCTCAGCCAGATTCGCGCCCTTACCACCAAGCAGTTCGCGCATGTTTGCATTACCTTCGGTAAACAAATATACCCATTTCTTCATACTTCTTTGTCTCCCTTTTTATAATATTTTTGACAAAACTTTGTAACCCAAACCATTACCGGAGCATTTCGGCCTCGGTTTTTAGTACTTTGATATTGTAACAATCTACCAATAGAATATCAAGCCGAAATTGATAATTTTTTGACAGACTACCGATTTTCGTGCATATTGTAAAATTTTGTAGTTGCGTTTTTGTATGTTTTGTCTAGTACTTTAGCATTATGTAACCGCTTACAATTGTTCAACTTTCTTTACATGGTTTTTACAGAAGCTTTTTGCATAAAAAACTCCCACCGGATTTTTCCGATGGGAGTCTTTGCACTTTTATTCCATATACAATTCTAATCCAGCATGCCGTCCTTGATCACGTTGTGGTCACGCAGCAGTTTTTCCACTACAGTACCCTTCACTACGCGAAGCAGAGGCTTCTTCAGTGCATTTAAAGGTCCGGGCAGTTCAATCTCCAGAGGAGACATGCCATCCATCAGCTTCACGCTGCTGTCCAATAACTCTCTGACATCATATACACTTCCCCATACCTCAGGCACACCTCTGTCTACACCTAACAGTCCGTAGACAGCCTCCATAGCGGTTCTCACGGAATACTCTGTGGTGAACACGGTGTCTCTCGGGGTCTCTGCAAACTGGCCTAAGAAAGCAAAGTTCACACAGCCGTCGGGAATGACATCGGGACGGTCACCCTTGGTTCTGGGCATGAAGAATGCGGTAATATAAGGCATCATGGTAGGTACGCAGACTGCGCTGTGCTCTGCCAGATCCTCGATATCTTCTACGGGCACACCTAAGTGATACAGCCACTCTTCGGTGATCTCTTTACCGGTACAATCCTTCATGGGCTTCTTAATATAATCGCCGGGTACGTCGGTAAACAGACCGTATACCCATACACATACCTGATTTTTGTCCTGTTCCTTGAACTGTCCCTGACGGTTGATTGTCCAGCTCATGAGCCACTTGGAATCCTGGCAGCTTACGATACCGCCGGTTACGACCTTACCGCTTCTGGGGTCACGCTTGCAGATATTTGTGATATAAGGAATGATCTTGTCATCCAGTGTAGTCACGGTAGCGGATTCCCAGTTAGTCTTGGAGACATCAGAACAGAACTTCTCGGGATGTCCGAAGGAAGGATCCTGTTTTGCGATATTTTTCCACAGGCTCCATACGCCGCTGGTGCGAACCTCCGCGTCACCGTTGGGTGCATGGTTCTGGTCACCGTAGATAGTACCCTCGGTACAGCTTCCGTTGGTAACGAATACCAGGTCATTCTCGGTGAGGACAATGCCCTTCTCTACACCTTTTACCTTACACTCAATAGCCTTTGCCACCTTTTTGCCGTCATTGATATCGAAAATAACATTTGTCACTTCGGTGTTGAACTGGAAGTCCACACCTGCTGCCTCCAGATACTTCTTCATAGGAAGGATCAGAGACTCGTACTGGTTGTACTTGGTGAACTTCAGGGCACTGAAGTCAGGCAGCCCGGAAATATGATGGATAAATCTTTGGAAGTAAAGCTTCATTTCCAGTGCGCTGTGCCAGTTCTCGAAAGCGAACATGGTTCTCCAATATAACCAGAAGGTGGAGTTAAATACTTCATCATCGAAAACATCTTCAATGGTCTTGTCATACAGATCCTCGTCCTTGGTCATGAACAGCTTCATGATCTCCATGCAGCCCTTCTGGCTTAGATTGAATTTGCCATCGGTATGGGCATCCTGTCCACAATCCTTCGTTGCACGGCACAGGGAATAGTTGGGATCTTCCTTGTTCAGCCAGTAATACTCATCCAGCACGCTGGCTCCGGGTACTTCCAGAGAGGGAATGCTGCGGAACAGATCCCACAGACATTCAAAATGGTTCTCCATCTCACGTCCGCCACGCATGACGTAGCCTCTGGCAGGATCAAAAATACCGTCACAGGCACCGCCTGCGATATCCATTGCCTCTAAGATGTGAATATGGGAACCGGGCATCTGTCCGTCACGTACCAGGAAGCACGCTGCTGCTAAAGATGCCAGACCGCTGCCTACGATGTAAGCGTTCTTCTCATCCACTCCTGCGGGCTTCTTAGGTCGTGCGAAGGCTTCGTAGTTACCGTTGGAATAATAGATGCCTTTGCTGTTTTTGTCATATCTGCCAAGTTCAGTGTTTCGGTAGTCCTGCTTTGCTGCCTTGACGGCTGCCTTTCTCTCTTCTTTCTTCACCTCTGCCTTATGTCCCTTGGTTACTGCTGCCACTGCGCCTGCACCTACTGCCAGCGCTGCCAGTCCCAGTCCGATATTATTCTTTTTTGCCATAATGATTACCACCTTTCTTTGATGACTCTCAAATGTTTTTCTGTTTACAAGTAGTATCCTACTTCTTTTTTATAAGAAAACCAATTTACAAAAGAGGATAAATGATAAAGTTTTTATCATCCTGCCCTTTTTGTAAAGTACTTATACTATTTCAGAATTTCTTTTCCGTGTGCTCAAAATTCTCGATGGAGCGGCTGATGTTTCCGTAAAGAGTGATTGCCAGTTCTTCAACGATCTTATGATAATCGTCCTTCATTCCCCGATCAATCCAGTCTAACATCACACCCACAAAACCGTATTTGTAAAATCCGGCAATGAATTCCTTGTGTTCCTCCGCTACCTGCATGCCGGTGCACTTTTCCTCCACCACGTCCGCAATGAGCTGGTAGGTCAACTTGTTTAAGTAGCTTTCGATCTTCTGGCGATCCACGCAGCGGTAGACATTCATAATGAAAGGTTTATTCTCCTGCACTGCCTCGAAAATCTGGCAGAAGCCTTCTTGCCAGTTCTCGTAGGTCTTCTTCCCCTGCAGTGCCTTCGTGCCGTCTTCCACGCAGACCCACTCTACCAGATCATAGATGTCCTTGAAATGATAGTAAAAAGCCATCCGGCTGATGCCGCAATCCTCTGCAAGTTCGTTAATGGTGATCTTATCCAGAGACTTCGTGAGAAGTTCTTTTTTCAAAGCTGCTTCCAACGCCAGTTTCGTTGTATTGGCCATAGCCTGTCCTCCACTGTTTTATGTATTATTTTCTGTTCTTCCTCGATATAGCTTATGTAATTCTATTATAAGCTCACGCATTCGTACCATCGTACTCTACATCTTACTTCACAGGATATTCATTCGCTAAGGTTGTCGTTCGTCAATCATGTAAACATGTAGACTTCCTTATACTCATTATATTGTACGACAATAGACTCAAAATGGGCAAATTAACTTTTTATAAAAAAACTCTTGCTTTTTGTAAAATTCCATGGTATTATCTTACTTGCGTTTCGGGGTGTGGCTCAGCTTGGTTAGAGCGCCGTCTTAGGGAGGCGGAGGTCGCGAG